>ENA-ORCT01000025-ORCT01000025.1-marine-metagenome-genome-assembly--contig:-NODE-25-length-267499-cov-7.594241_pt1 | contig 267499 bp, 285 predicted proteins | sample MGYA00248632_ERZ508511 | MGnify/ENA primary metagenome ERZ508511 (study PRJEB26182, sample SAMN06268839) | marine metagenome | isolation source: Tt an P1-techrep anaerobic enrichment on pine from...
TCCTGTTATGTACAGAAATCAGCTTCTAGCATCTTAGTCTCTTTTTTTAATGTGTCCTTGACACGGGGTCCATTTTAAGCCGACCCTTTCTTTTATATATTCAATCAATTCTTCTTTTGTATTTCGATTCGGTTCTTTTACTACAACTTCCAAACACGCTTTCAGCCAGTCACCAATTTCAGGACCCGACTTCAATCCAAGTTGAATCAAGTCACTTCCACTAACGGCCAAATCTTTAACCTCTACCACCGGATCGTCTGCCAAAACTGACCTGACAAGCTCAGCTTCATCCGTTTCTCCATGCCAGACGGTATAAAGCTCCAAATATGGCAAGACCCATGGCTTGCCAATTGCCTGAATCAATTTTCTCGCTTCATAACGGTCATGCAAATAATGGGCTACCCTTGGATCCTGCGTCAGCAGCTTGGCAACGACTTTTCGCTCCCGGCTGCCTGCTCGCAAGCGCACCAGATCCCAGTCGCTTTCTTCCAATTCAACATCGGTTAAAAGCATAAAAAGGGCGAACCGGGTTAATCGATGACTGACCTTCCATTCCTCTTCCATCACTCGGTCATGATGAAGATGAGACCATACAGGAATCCAATCTTTTAACAATCCAAATTCCAAAAGGCCTGCAACCCCAACTTGCCAAGTATCCGAAGACAAGATTAAATCCAGTTCCTGCTTGACTCGTTCACCGCTTAAATACCGCACTTTGTCGCCTTCCGACTCCAAAGCGGTACGAAGTTCAGGATCAATGCGCAAGCCATAACGGGAAGCAAATCGAATCGCCCGGAATGACCGCAAAGCATCTTCAGCCAGTCGAATTCTAGGATCCCCTACCGCACGAAGCACACCGCGCTGCAAATCCTTCCGACCTCCGAAGGGATCAACCAGTCCCTTGTCTGCATGGACTGCCATGGCGTTCATGGTGAAGTCTCTTCTGGCCAAATCATTTTCCAAGTCTTTGGTAAAGGTCATCTCAAGTGGCCTTCTATAACCTTCATAGGTCCCTTCCACGCGATAGGTTGTAATCTCTAAATGATATCCCGCTACAATCCACGTTAATGTGCCATGGCGAATTCCTGTTGGAATCGTTCGATAGCCCCAGTCATCACTCAGCTCCATCATATCTTCGGGTGTAGCGTCTGTGGAGAGGTCCCAGTCCTTGGGTCGCTCCCCCGAATAGTAGCTTCTTACCGCACCGCCCACCAAAACCAACTCATATCCCGCCTGGTCAAACCGCTTCATCAAAGTCAGTATGACATCAGGAATCCATTCAAGATTCAAAGCAGCTTCCTCCCAAGAATTCTTTTAGGATTGAGGTATTGGGGATGGCGGTCTCACGCGTATAGGTTTGGAAATAATACAAGATTTTCCGAAGCCGTTTCACTTCTGCATAATGGACCGAATCCGGACCGATTTTTTCCAATTGTGGATCCAGCAGATTCTTCAGGAAAATAAATTCATAGACCAATGCAGAGTTAAACACGGCATCCGCTTCTTCCTGGAATGGGAAGATATAGTTCTGTTCTCCTCTCCGAACCGATGGCCACATGCCCAAGGTCTGCTCAACAGAAGCGCCTCGAAACTGAACATCCCTCACCATACGGCGCATCAAACGATTATCGGTTGTTTTAATCCGGTTATGAGAATCGATATTCAGCTGGGTCAAGGCACTGACATAAATTTTATATTTGGATGAAGCGGCAATTTCTGGCGTGAGGGCGTCATTCAAACCATGAATACCTTCAATAACGACCGGTTGACCGGCTTCCAATACCGTCGCTTCCGTACCCGTTTTGCGCTTGCCTTCAACAAAATCAAAGACTGGCAAAACCACAGCTTCGCCATCCAGCAAGCGACGAAGGTCACGGTTAAAGGTAGCAATGTCGATGGCTTCCAAGGCTTCAAAATTATATTTGCCGTCTGAATCCCTTGGGGTTTTCTCCCGGTCGACAAAGTAATTGTCCAAGGAAATCGTCAAAGGACGCCGCTCGTTTACCCGCAGTTGAATAAAAAGCCGCTTGGAGAATGTGGTTTTTCCTGAAGCGGATGGACCTGCAATCAAAATCACTCTCTTTTTAGGGTGGTTGCAAATATCATCCGCAATTTGAGCAATTTTCTTTTCATGCAAGGCTTCAGAAATCCGAATAATCTCATCAATCCGCTCTTTGTCGATTTGACGATTGAGACTGAAGACATCAGAAATCTCTAGAATTTTTGCCCATCGCTCTGATTCTTGAAAAATCGCAGCGATTTTTTCATGCCGCACATTCGGCGGCAATTCATAGTTATGCTCGGAACGCGGATAGACAAGTATCATGCCGGGGCGATGAAAAGTTAAGTCGAATTTCTCGATTACCCCTGTCCGCGTTGCCAAATATCCATAAAACTTATCATAATACTCGTCCAATTCAGAAATGGTGACTTCTTGCAAATCCAAGTCCCGGTTCAAATCCAATCGAAACTCTCGTTGTTGCTTTTCATAAATCTCTTTCATTTGCTCCATGGAGATACGCAGTCTGCGAATTGGAAGATCTTCTTGAATCAAACGATTCATTTCCGCTTTAATTAAATCAACCCGTCCTTGATCAATGGCCAACTCCGCGTTGAACTCCGCGTATAAGCCATTATTCAAAGAGTGCTCGATGCGTACCGGATGAGTCGGAAACAGATTATAACAAGCTGTTGTAAAAACAAAACTCAAGGTACGTTCATAGATTAACTGTCCGTTTCGCGTCCGGACATCCAATAATTTCAGCTCTACATCCCGGTCGATGCGGGTATTGAGATGAACCACTTGATGATCCAAAATGGCACCAACAATCGCCTTTTCCTTTTCAGGATCCCAGATTTCCAGGATTTGATCGATTGTCATGGCACGTTCAATCTCAAGTTGTGAAACTTTTTCTTCAAATGATAGTCGAATTGTATAGGACATGTTCTCACCTCAGTTTTATTGTACCGGAATTGACCGATTTATGGTATGCTTGATTTAAGAAAACAAGGGGGCAAAGCAATGGAAAAACTCAAAGACATATTTTACAATCATTTTGACGGCGTATTGATGATCTTAGTTGTCGGGATCATGTTTCTTGTACTGAATCTGAGGTTTTCCAGTCTCTTTGAAATTAATATGGAAAAGCAACTACTGGCGAATATCGACGTTTCTGAACAGCTTGAAGCGGCTCGAGAATCTGGCGAAATTGATGAAGCGCCCGCACCAAGTGACGAACCTTCTGAACCGGAGATCATCGACGCAACCGGATTGGTTACCATTGAAATTCCAATGGGGGTTACGTCCTACGATATTGCTGACAAACTTTTGGAACATGGCATCATTGAAGATACCAGCATCTTTATCGATCGTTTGATTGAACTAAACATTACAGACCGCTTAAATTACGGCAGCTATGAAATGTCACCAACCATGGAGATCGACGAGATTATCGATATCATGAGTAAAAACGCAGCTACCCTGGCCAAAGAGTCTTTGGGTACGGGTACCCCGGTTAAAATTACCATCCCGCAGGGATCCAGCGGACAAACCATCGCTTCGATCCTGCAAGACCAGGGACTGATTGAAGACAAGCAAAGCTTTATTCAAACCTCTATGAATATGAAACTGGATCGCTATCTCTTGCCTGGCACCTACACCTTAAACAAGGGAATGGCCATGGAAGAGATCGTAAAGATTATTGCCCATAGAGACTAAGAAAAGATAGCAAGACTAGATGCGAACGCATCTAGTCTTTTTTCTTTTCAGGATCAGGCCACGGCCCTTCCGGCTTTCCAATATCCGCATTATTGTCATAGCCTCTCTTCTCCCAATATCCGCGGAAGGTATCATCATTGGACAATTCGATTTTCTCCACCCATTTTATCCATTTATATCCCAACTTGTCTTCCGCAACCAATTGGAAAGGATAGCCTCGATCTGGACGCAAGGTTGTATCATTCATCTTATAAGCCAATAGCATTTTTCGCTCTCGCACAGTTTCCAAAGGAATTGAAGTCGCATAGCCGTCAACCGCATAAAAAATCACATTGCTTGCTTCTTCCGTGGGCTCTGCCTGATCAATTAAATCGGTTAACAAAACCCCTTCCCATAACAACTTGACGGCCCATCCTTCCACACAATTAAGTTGAACCACCTTTTCATAAGCTTGAAAATCCAGGACTTCGTCATAGGTCAAACTTAAAGGATTGTTGATGAGTCCTGCTACTTCCAATCGATAGGTCTCAATATCCACCGTCTGAGGTCCCTTGATGGAATTCTCTCGAAAATCTTCGATTGAACCCAATTTTTCTCCTTGATACTCACGGATTTCTGTCGACTCCAAACGTTCCGGTTCCTCTCCGTTGCCTACAATGAAAAAAAGAATCACGAGAAAAGCAATTCCCAACCATATCCATTTTTTCAACATGTCTCCTTCTCCTTTCTATTACTTATCTACCCGGACAAGCTAACAAAAAACGTGCGGAGATTGACCGCACGTCCTTAATACTTTTCATTGATATAGGTTTCTAAAACAGAGGGCTGCAAACCTGAAAGAAAAACACCTGCCGTTTGAAGCCAATCCTTAATCTTGTAACTTTTTGAATGATAGATTGCATCTTCCAAATCCTCAATCACAATCTCAAAGAGTTTCCCCCGCAGTTTTTCAGATTCTGTTTCCACATAATAGGCTTTCACCGCATGGGCTCCATGGATTTCCAATAAGCGCATGGTTGCACGATCCTTGTCCTTGTAGCATTGATGAGCGCTGTCCAAAAAAGATTGCTTGTGTCGGGCAAACCGTTCCTCTTTGTCACAATCATCGGCATCCATCAGATATCCCTTAGCCATCATATTGTAGTATTGGTAATTATACATGGCTTCCGCTACACTTGTCATGGGCGAAAATGGATCATGCAGTTTTTGCAGAAATCGGCAGTTCTCTGCGATATATGCTTTCTTTGTGATCTCACCCTTGGTCAAGGCGTCAATTTTTTCCGCTCGATGGCGGAAAAATTCCCTTAAATAACTTTCCCTTTTTTCACTCATACGCTATTCCTTTCGATCCCCCTGCACAGCACCATAGGTCTGCATTCTCTCCAATATTTCATCTTTGATCTTCCACCAGCTGGTGTCCCAATTGCAAAAGCGGACATTTTCTTTAGGCGCACGCCCGATCAAACGCTGAATCACAATGGATGCATCCAAAGCCCGCAAAAAGAGAATCACCCGTTCAATATAATCATCTTTTGCCAAGAGTTCAACCTGACCGCTGTCTACCATGGCTTCCAGTTTTGTCCCTTTGACAACATAGAGCGAATGGCATTTGACCTCATCCACCGATAAGTCATTGAGCAACTTCGCTGCAGCAGCAACATCCGCCTTGGTGTCCCACGGCAAATCTAAAATCATATGCACACAAAGCAGAAAGCCCCTTTGCTTAATCCTTCGTGCAGCATCCTCAAACTCCTGAACGCTATGACCTCGGTTCAGGATCGACAAGGTCTTTTCGTTGGCGCTCTGCAGCCCCATCTCAAAGTAGACTTGCATGCCGGTTCGTGCTTGAAAGGCTTGTAAATAGTCCAATTGCTCTTCAGAAATGCAATCAGGCCGGGTTGAAAGCGAAACAGCAACGATCTCGTCCATGATTGTCGCTTCCATCATCTCCTGGAAAGCCCCCATAGGCATATAAGTATTGGTATAGTTTTGAAAATACGCGATAAACTTCTTTGCTGCATATCGTTTTCGGATATAGGCTTTGGTTTCCGTTAATTGCCGTTTCACACTGGCACCCGGCAGCAGAGTCTCATGACCCGCACCGTCCTCACCACAAAAGATACAGCCGCCCCGTCCCCTGGTCCCATCCCGATTGGGACAAGTCAAAGGCAGATTGACCGGCAGCTTATAGACCTTCTCACCAAACCGTTCTTTTAATGCATCGGAATATACGCGATAGAATTGATTTTCAGGATTCATGATTCACCTCAAAAAAAAGGGATGCCAAGCATCCCTTTTTCCTACTTTTTCTCGAATTGATACTTGCTTCTCAGCTCCGTAGTTTTTTCAACATACGCTTGATTTTGACCCATTGCCAAAAGCTGACCCATGATCTGCTCTTTTACTGCGTCAAAACTTTGCGGTTTCGATTCCGTTTTGTCTTCAACGCGAATCAAGTGGTAACCGAATGATGTTTCAACAGGCTCTGATACAACGCCAACTTCCAAGTTGAAAGCAGCCTCTTCAAATGCCGGCACCATTTGTCCTTTAGGGAATGTTCCCAAGTCACCACCACGTTCGTTAGACGGGCAAGTTGAATGCTCTTTTGCCGCATCTTCGAAAGATACGCCGCCTTGAATCTCTGCCAGTACAGCTTCCGCTTCTTCTTTGGTTTTGACCAAAATATGCTTGGCATGTACGGTCTCTTGCTCAACAAATCGATCTGCATGAGCTTCAAAATATTCTTTTGCGTCTTCTTCCCCAACTTTAACGGAATCCAACAGGTTTTTCATGGCCATTTGCTTCAGAATTGTCTTTCTGGCAATTTCCATCTCTTGCTTAAACAGCTCTTCTTTCTCAAGCTCCGCATCCATCGCGTCAAGATAGAACAATTCTTGGTTGATCAACTCATCCAACAATCTTGCCTTTCCTTCTTCTGATGCAAATTGTGCCTGTTGTTGAGGCTGAAGACCTGCCATAAGATTTTCAACATCTTTTTCAGTAATCTCTGAACCGCCAACAACGGCTAAAACCTTTACTTCTTCCATATTATTGAACTTCCTTTCTCATATAGTCCCGTTTATCCTATCACAATTGATTTGCCCTGTAAACTAGGCTTGATAATAGGCTGTCATCGCTTGAATCATCCATTCATGATCCTGTGCTTCACCCAATTCCCGAATGGCATGCATGCCTAAAATCGGCGATCCGATATCGATTGCAGGAATCGGCAAGTGTGCCGTTGTGATAGGACCAATGGTCGATCCTCCTCGGACATCGGAACGATTGACAAAACGCTGGGTTGGAATCCCCTCCGCTTTGCAAATTCCCTCAAAAACCGCAATGGATGCCGCATTCGACGTATAGGCGTAATTGGCATTGATTTTAATGACTGGTCCTTTGCCCAAAACTGGTTGGTTGGTTGGATCATGCTTCTCTGTATAATTGGGATGAAGGGCATGGGCCATATCCGCAGAAACCAGGAATGATTGTGAAAGTGCACGGAAGAAATCTTCACGGCTTCCTCCAACAATCCGCTCCAGTACCTGTGCCAGGAATGGTGAATCCGCCCCTTGCATGGTTCGACTGCCCACCTCTTCATTATCATAGGCAACCAATACCTGAGTCGCCTGAGCCGCTTCAGAAGCGATCAGAGCGCGATAAGAGGCATGAACCATGGACAGGTTGTCCTGACGCCCTACGGAGATCAAATTGCCATTCTCGCCAAGCAGACAGCCTGGTTGAGCATCCGCCAAATACAAATCCCAATCCAGAATTGATTCCGCTTCAACTTCCAGCTTAGCTGCCAGCAAGTTCTTTAGCCAACCTTCTGTCGCTTGATCCTTTTCGGTCAGGCCAAGCAAAGGAAGCAATTGGGTTTGCGGATTAAATTTCGCTCCCTGATTCACCTCACGATTCATATGAATCGCCAAATTTGGAATAATGGCCATCGGTTTATCAAAGCAAACCAAACGTGTCTCCGGTTTCATCACATGATCAGATGCCACCATTACACGTCCCGCTATGGTTAAAGGTCGGTCCATCCAAGTATGGTGAATCGGTCCGCCATATACTTCCGTGTTCAAACGCAAATACCGCTTGCCTGATACCGTTTCAGCATTGGGCTTCACGCGAAAACCAGGCGCATCCGTGTGTGATCCAATCAATCTGAATCCAGCTTCAACAGGTGATTCAGTTCCTAGGCGAAAAGCAATTACCGCAGAATCATTTTTCGTTAAATAGTATGCGCCACCCGCTTGTAAATCCCATTCGTCTTCCATGGCAAGGGCTGTGAATCCATTTTTTTCAAGATTCTTGGCCAAAACATGCGCGGCATGAAAGGCAGTTGGGCTCTCATCAATCCATTGGATTAATTCTTTTGCGACCATGACTATTCCTCGTCCTCAGTTTCTTCAAAATGAGCTTCAAAAAATTTTGCGATTCGCTCATAGTCTTCATCACTTTGGATGTTAGCCAAGCTCACTTCTTCGCCTTCTTCCTTATATTCATAGATCATAAAAGCTTCTTCGCCTTCAGGCAACAATGCAATATAAGAAGCGTCGTCAACATCTAAGATTTCCAAAACATAGCAAGCCATTTCTGTTCCATCTTCCAATTCCAGATGCAAAACAGGCACTTCATGGTCATGATCATGGTCGTGATCGTGATCATGATCGTGGTGATGATGGTGGCCATGTTCGCCACAGCATCCGCCTTGACCGTGATCATGTCCGCCGCAGCATCCGCCAGTCATTTCCTTCTCTTCTCCACAGCAACGCTTTTTCTCTTCCGCCATTGTTATTCTCCTTTTCTCTTCATCATGCATTTTTCAGGAATATCATTTGAATGCTTTCGCTTCTTTATTGATACACTGCAAATGCAATTTTAGTCATTGTAATTTCGTAATACTTCACATAAAAATTCATAGGTTCGAACCGCTGAAGGCAGATTAAGCGCCTCGTCAGGCGTATGCACGTCCTTCATATCCGGTCCTATGGAAATCATATCAAGATCAGGAATCGCCCGCGCTAATATCCCGCATTCAAGTCCGGCGTGGATAGCCGTCACCTGCAATTCCTTTTCTGTCATCTTGCCATAAACTTCAACCAAGAGATCACGCAGGGGTGAATCTTCCCGGTATTCCCAAGCTGGATACTCACTGCTGATCTGATGCTTTCCACCCAGAGAAAGAGCAAGTCGGTCAATGCGATTGGCAATTTCCTTCTTCAAGCTTCCCACAGAGCTTCGAATGGCATTTTCAAAAAGAACAGTTCCCTCTTTTGTGGAAACAACCCCCAGATTCGTTGAACTTTCAACCAAGCCTGGCAAGCTTGCGCTCATGCTTTGTACACCATTCGGACACAAAACCAAAGCAGTAATCACGCGATCAGCTGTTTCTTGCGTCCAGATCTCCGGCATGTCCTTGGCGGGTGAAAGCACCAATTGCAATTGGTCTTTTCCTCGAAGTTCTTGATTGATTGTAGCTTCCAGAAAGCTTAAATAACTTTGGATGCCTTCCAAGTTCTCAGGATTCAAGGCAATTTGTGCCTCAGCCTCCCGTGGAATGGCATTCATCTTGTTTCCACCGGACACAGCGCAAATCCCCATGGGATATTTACTTGTCAATTCTCCCAATACCCGTCCCAGTATCTGATTGGCATTTCCGCGTCCATGATGAATTTCCGCACCGGAGTGACCGCCCTTCAAGCCTTTCACTTGCAAAAGAAAGCTTCCCCAAGTCTCTTCAGCAGCTTTTGTATCCACCGGAATTTCAAATTGGCTTCGCATTCCGCCGGCACAGCTGACAAGGGCATAGCCTTCTTCCTCGGAGTCCAGGTTGATCATGGCTTTTGCCGTGAACCAGTCGCCTTCAACCGCACTGGCTCCGCCCATGCCTGTTTCCTCTTCCGTGGTAATGAGGCATTCCAGCATAGGGTGTTGCAGTTGTTGATCCTGAAGGATCGCCAGCATATAGGCCACAGCGATTCCATTATCACCGCCTAAGGTTGTATCCGCCGCTCGCAGCCAATCGCCATCTACATCCATCTGAATGCCTTCCGTTAGGAAATCATGGCAGGTCGCAGCATTTTTTTCGCAAACCATATCCATATGTCCCTGAAGAATAATGGATGGGCGTCCTTCGAATCCTTTTGACGCCGGCTTTCGAATATACAGGTTTTTCTTTTGGTCTTGCTTGACTTCCAGTCCCCAGCCGCGCGCCTGGTCTGCAATCCAATCGCTGACTTGCGCTTCGTGGTGAGAACAATGGGGGATCTTTGAGAATTCCTCAAAAATCGCTAAAAACGAATGCTCCGCTTTCCATTCACTCCACTTCATCTTATGACCTCCTAGTCAATTGCAAAATCTATGATGCCACCGCCCAGGCAAACCCGGCCGTCATAGAATGCAACGACCTGTCCAGGCGCAATTCCAGCTTGTTTTTCATGGAAAGTCACCAACCAACGATCCCCTTCCAATCGTTTCACATCCACACCTTGATCCGGCTGTCGATATCGAAACTTGGCTGTACAAGTGAAAGACTCCGCTGGCGGCTCATCAGCAATCCAGGACACTTTCTCCGCTTCCAGGGCAGATTTATATCGTTTGGGATTTTTCTTTCCTTGTACCACAATCAATTCGTTTGTTTGAATGTTTTTATCGATAACGAACCATGGCTCACCGGTACCCTTGCCCCCGATGCCCAATCCTTTTCGCTGTCCAATCGTATAATACAAAAGCCCCTCGTGATCACCCATGACTTGCCCGTCCGGTGTCACAATCTTACCGGGCTGAGCAGGCAAAAACTTGTCCAAAAAGGCATTGAAATCACGTTCGCCAATAAAACAGATCCCTGTCGAGTCTTTCTTTTTGGCAGTCGACAATTCAAGCTTCTCGGCAATTTCACGCACCTCAGGCTTGGTTACTTCGGCCAGTGGAAAAACTGCCTTTGAAATCTGTGACTGATTTAAGCCGCATAGGAAATAGGTCTGGTCCTTGTTGAGGTCTTTGGCACGCAACAGCCTTGCTTTGCCTTCATGTACATCCTTTGCCGCGTAATGGCCCATAGCGATATAATCCGCACCCAGGGTCTCCGCATGCTCAAGAAAAGCCTTGAATTTGATTTCTTTGTTGCACATCACATCCGGATTGGGTGTTCGGCCCCGCTTGTATTCATCAAGGAAATAGGTAAATACACGGTCCCAGTATTCCTTCTCGAAGTTGACCAATTCATAGGGCAGATTTAATTTCTCGGAAACCTCCACCACATCTTCAAAATCCTGAAGGGCGGTGCAGTAGCCGTCATCGTCTTTTTCTTCCCAATTCTTCATAAATACGCCAACCACATCATAGCCTTCCTGCTGCAGCAAATATGCCGCTACCGAGGAATCCACCCCGCCGGACATGCCGATGACAATTCGCGTGTCTTTTTTCTCTTTCATTGCTGTTCTTCCTTTCTAAAAGGCGTGCAAAACTGCAGCCCTCGACTTTGCTTAAAATGCCCTTATGCAGACATAGTTTTCAACAATACCATGGTATCATATCTGTCAATGAAGTATTTATAAAACTTCCTTAACATCACGCAAAAATCCATAAAAAAATCCCGCGAATAATCGCGGGACTTTCTATAGCTTCATAACCTGTCATCTTGGGTTCATATAATGAACCCCTGGCTTGGCATTCTTGCAGAATGCTCTGGCTTAGATCTTGTCTCGTTTCTGGTACTTAGTATGAAGAAGCTCATGCGCCTTGTGGCCATATGGCTTTCCAAGGAACTCTTCGTACAAAGTAATGATTTGTGGATTCTTATGAGACGATCGGATTTCCATGCCAGCATCCTCACGATAGATCGCTTCAGCACGCTTCTTGATAATCTCAGAATCACCATGATGATATGGCTGTCCGCCACCGCCGATACATCCGCCAGGGCAGGCCATAATCTCAATGGCATGGAACTCAGACTTGCCAGCTTTGATGTCATCCAACAATTTACGCGCATTGCCCAATCCATGTGCAATACCGATGTTCAAAGACAAATCGCCGATTTCAACAGTCGCAGAACGGATGCCTTCCATACCACGAAGCTGCTTAAAGTCTACCTTCTCAAGCTCTTCGCCAGTAATCCACTCATATGCGGTACGTGTTGCCGCCTCGATTACACCGCCTGTCGCGCCGAAGATAACCGCGGCACCAGTCGATGCACCCAAGATATCATCGAAGTCTTCCTCAGGAAGCCCTGCAAAGTCGATGCCTGCAATCTTGAACATTTTAGCCAACTCACGTGTTGTCAAAACATAATCGACATCAGATTCGCCAGCACTTACCAGTTCAGGACGCTCCGCTTCTGTTTTCTTAGCCACACATGGCATAACAGATACGACTGTCATATTCTCAGGCTTGATATTTTTCTTCTCCGCATAATATGTCTTGGCAATGGCACCAAACATGATTTGTGGAGATTTACAGCTAGATGGAATATCCAACAACTCTGGATAGTTAGACTCGATGAATCGTACCCATGCAGGGCAGCAAGACGTCAGGATTGGCAATGGACCACCTGTTTGAATACGGTGTACCAACTCGCTTGCCTCTTCCATAATTGTCAAGTCAGCCGCAAAGTCTGTATCAAATACGCCATCAAAGCCCAATGTACGAAGACCGGCTGCCAATTGACCTGTTACCAAAGTACCTGGCTCCATATCAAACTCTTCACCGATTGCCGCACGAATTGCCGGTGCGATTTGAACAACCACATGCTTGTTTGGATCCAACAATGAATTCCAAACTTCAGAGATGTTGGACTTCTCAGCAATGGCCGCTGTCGGACAAACTGCCAGACACTGACCGCAATAGGTACAAGAAGTCTCGTTCAAAGGCAAGTGGAATGCTGTCCCAACGAATGATTCGAAACCACGGTTTACACCTGAAAGGATCCCGCATGTTTGAACTTCGTTACACATAGTCTCACAACGACGGCACATAACACACTTGTTAGGGTCACGAACCAGTGAGAAGCTGGAGATGTCTTTGTCGTATTCCAAACGCTCGCCTTCCAAGGTGATATCTAGAATGCCCATGTCTGCTGCCAAAGACTGCAGATCACAGCTTTGGTTTTTCGCACATGACAGACAATCTTGCGGATGGTTGGAAAGAAGCAGCTCAACTGCTGTTCTTCGTCCCTGTACCGCGCGTGCCGTATGCGTTTTAACTACCATGCCGTCAGTCACTTCAGTCGCACATGAAGGCATCAAAGCAGGTCGATTCTCAACTTCTACTACACAAACACGACAAGAAGCCGTCTTGTTTACAATGCCAAAGTCATGCAAGTTCAGATGGCAAAGTGTAGGAATATCAATACTCAAAGTTTTTGCTGCATCTAAGATCGTTGTTCCTTGAGGAACCTCGATCGCTTTACCATTAATGGTCGCTTTCACCATATTACTCATCTTAATCCCTCCCTATGGTCGACGGATCGCTTCGAAACGACACTTCTCGTAGCAAGCGCCACAAGAAATACAAGTCGCCTGATCGATCACATGAGCCTCTTTCACCTTGCCGGAAATTGCACCTACAGGACATACGCGTGAACAAGCTGTACAGCCAACACACTTGTCTGTGATGATTTCGTATTTAGTCAAGGCTTTACATTCTCCTGTGCGGCAGTACTTGTCATTGATATGCTCTTCGTACTCTTCACGGAAGAAATGAATGGTGCTCAACACAGGGTTTGGCGCCGTTTGGCCCAATCCACATAGAGCGGTGTCTTTGATGGCGTTGCCTAGTTGTTGAAGCTTTTCAATATCTCCTGGCTCGCCTTCACCATTGGTGATGCGCTCCAAAATCTCCAACATACGCTTGGTTCCAACACGACATGGTGTACATTTGCCGCAAGACTCATCCTTGGTGAATTCCAAGTAGAATTTCGCGATGTTAACCATACAGTTGTCTTCATCCATTACGATCATACCGCCGGATCCCATCATGGATCCAATGCCTTTCAGGGTATCGTAATCGATTGGCGTATCCAAGTCAGCCTTGGTAATTACACCACCTGATGGTCCACCAGTCTGTACGGCTTTGAAGTCCTTGCCGTCTTTGATGCCGCCGCCGATATCATAAATAATCTCGCGTAGGGTGATGCCCATTGGCACTTCCACCAAACCAACGTTGTTTACCTTGCCAGCCAAAGCAAATACTTTAGTACCTTTGGATTTCTCTGTTCCGATGGAAGAGAACCATTCCGCGCCATTCAAGAAGATTGGTGGGACATTGGCATAAGTCTCTACGTTGTTTACATTGGTCGGCTGCTTGTTAAATCCTTCTACTGCAGGATAAGGCGGCTTTTTAGTTGGCTCGCCACGCATGCCTTCCATAGAGTGAATCAAGGCTGTTTCCTCGCCACAAACGAATGCGCCGGCGCCCAGTTTCAACTCAATATCAAAGGAGAAATCTGTTCCGAAGATGTTTTCTCCCAACAAGCCCATCTCACGCGCTTGCGCCAAAGCAATTTCCAATCTATGAATTGCCAATGGATACTCGGCACGAATATAGATCAAACCTTCGTCAGCGCCCATGCAGTAACCACAGATGGCCATAGCCTCAATTACACTATGCGGATCGCCTTCCAGGATGGAACGGTCCATAAATGCACCCGGGTCACCCTCATCAGCGTTACATACAACATATTTCTTGTCAGAAACCGACTTGGCTGCCAACTCCCATTTCAAACCTGTTGGGAATCCACCGCCGCCACGGCCGCGAAGACCAGAGTCTTTAACGATTTGAGTCGCTTGTTCCGGTGTCATTTCCGTCAAAGCTTTACCCAATGCCTGGTATCCGTCAAAGGCAATATATTCGTTAATGTCTTCTGGATTAATGAAACCACAGTTTCTCAAAGCAATTCGGTATTGCTTCTTGTAGAAAGGCATGTCATGATGCATTTCCAATTTATGCTGAAGTACAGGCTCATCATACAACAATCGCTCAACCTTACGGCCTTTTACGATATGTTCTGCAACAATCTCATCTGCATCTTCAGGTTTTACCTGTACGTAAATTACATTGTCAGGTTGAATCTTAACAATGGGTCCTTGACCACAAAACCCGAAACATCCTGTTTTTACAACAGAAACTTCGTCTTGGTAGCCGGCTTTCGCCAATGATTTTTCTAAATTTGTGATGATATCTTCACTCTGTGAGGCAACACAACCCGTTCCGCCACAGACAAGGATATGACTTCTTACATTACTCATCAAATTCCCTCCTTACGCCTTTGCGAACGTGTTGATCAACACATTGTCCTTCAACATTTCACCATTTTTAATATGCTCTTTGACGATTTTAGCAGCCAATGCCGCATCAACGTTGCCATAAAGCACAGGCTCATTGCCTGGAACATTCACTTGAACCGTAGGCTCGCTGTGGCAGTAGCCCAAGCATCCTACTTGAACCAAACGCACTTCCAAGCCTTCTGCTTCAATCGCTTCCATCAAGGCTGCAAATGTTTCGCGAGCGCCTGCAGCGATTCCGCAAGTTGCCATTCCAACTAAAACCTCAGGAATTTCGCCAACTGCTTCACCTGTTTCACGAAGGCTGACTTTTTTCAATGAAGCTTCTCTCATTTTCTTCAATTCATCTAATGATTTGATTGCCATCGTATTCTCCTTCCCTAGTTCAGGTCTTCCAGCACTTGATCAGCACGGTATTCGTCAAGGATTGCCTTCACGTCTTCCGGACCAACATGGCCATATACCTTTTCCCCTACGGTAACAACCGGCGCTAGGCCGCAAGCTCCGATACAACGTACGTCCTTGATTGAGAACAGACCGTCTGGAGAGATTTCTCCGGGTTGAATGCCCAATTCTTCTTTGAACGCCTTGAATACTGCTTCCGAGCCTCGTACAAAACATGCAGTTCCCATACATACGGAAATTGTATGCTTGCCCACCGGTTTTGTGGTGAAATACGAATAGAAGCTAACAACACCGAATACTTCTGCTGCTGGCAGATCCATTTGACGGGCAATATGCAATTGCACTTCAAGTGGAAGGTAGGTAAAAATTTCTTGCGCTCGATGCAGAACATGAATCAAAGCGCCTTCTTGGGTTTCCAGAGACCCGATATACGCATTCAACTCATCATACTTCTCCTGAGGTAAGTTCGTTGCGCTCGTCGTTCTCTCTTGCTTAGCTGCTGACATGAACACCATCCTTTCAAACTCTATAAAAACAGACATCTCCAATTGTCTATTTTTTCACAGAGTCATTGTACCATAGATTGTAGAAAAATTCACGAAGTTTTCTTAGATTTTTTGTGATTTTTTTTGGGAGCATTGTAATTTACTATTTTTCAGCAAATTTGTCATCCAATGTAATCCACGCCATCATTCGCCCTGCCTTCTTTCCTTCTTTTCGATGCGAGTAAAAAAGGGTTGGATTTTGATCTGTTTTTCGCAAATCCACACGAATATTCTCCCTTACCACTCCTTTCATCAGTAAAATCTCCAAATGAATCGCTGCCAAATCCAAATAGGCATGCCCATCACTCTTCATTGCAAGTCCGGTCATCCCGGTTACTTGCTTGCACGCTTCAATTACAGGCAAATCAACCTCATATCCTCCTTGAGAGATACAAGGACCAATCTCCACAAGCAGTTCTTCCGCTATGGAACCATACTCCTTTTGCATCCTGTCTACCATATTGCCGGCGATGCCTGCCACCGTTCCCCGCCAGCCGCCGTGAGCAAGTCCAATTGCATGGTTTCTGGGATCATAAAAATATAAGGGGACACAATCCGCATGAAAAGTCCCCAATACAATACCGGCTTGGTCAGTCAAATATCCGTCATAGCCGTCCCGCAAATAAAAATCCGATTCTGTTTTAGTCACCTTTAAAATTTCAACGCCATGAGGCTGTCGGCCGCATACAATTTGACTGGACAAGACCTTCAAGCGCTTGGCCAGCTCATTGATTGCATGGGTGAAAAGTACTTCATCGCGCATATGAAAATCCCAAATTCCTCCCTCTGGCAAAAATCGGGTTGAAATTCCCCATGATCCATTTAAATTCATCCAGTTCATGTCTGCCCCCTACAATAATGGAGACAAAAGCCGGGATATTTGTTCTTTAAAGCGCATGTTCCAAGGACGCTTCTCATACTCCGCTTCCGTAATTTCCGTGCAATCCGCAAGATCCGACATAAAGGCTTCCCGCATTTGATCGGCGATCTCACAATTGTAGACAAATGCAACCACCTCAAAATTCAACTTAAAGGACCGATAGTCAAAATTTGCGGTTCCACAGGATGCAATTCGACCATCTACAACCATGGTTTTAGAATGCAAGAAACCATTTTCATAGATATACACCCTGCCACCGGCTTTTAAAAGTTCGCTTGCCCAAGCAGTTGTCGCCCAATAGACGAAGGGGTGATCCGGCTTGTTTGGAATCATCAATCGAACATCCACACCGGAAAAAGAAGCAATCCGAAGGGCTTCCAATACCGCCTCATCGGGAATAAAATACGGCGTATGAATATAGACGTATTCCTTGGCAGACTGAATCATTTTTATGTAACCCGATTTCACCTGTTCCCATTCCTCATCCGGACCGCTGCTGACAATCTGCATGCCACAGGTATTATGGGAAGACAAATACGGAAATGTACTGCCATCCGGCAGCAAATCCTCATTGGACGCCGCCCGCCAGTCCAGCATAAATCGGGTCTGAAGCTCATAGACACTCTCCCCTTGAATGCGCAGGGCTGAATCCCGCCAATATCCAAAGCGTTTGTTCTTTCCAAGGTATTCATCGCCAATATTAAAACCACCGATATAGCCAATCTTTCCGTCGATTACAGCAATCTTTCGATGGTTCCGATAATTGATACGAGGATTGATCAAGCGAAATGAAGAGGAGAAGAAACGAGCGTATTGTCCGCCATTTTCCACCAACACTTTAAACTTACCCTTTCGAAGGGTCCTTCCCCCCAGGTCGTCAAAAAGTAAACGAACTTGGACTCCCTCTTTGGCTTTTTGTTCCAAAATTGCTAAGAGTTGGTTTCCCAATTCATCATTATTTAAAATATAATAGTCCAAATGAATATGATTTTTCGCGGCTTTAAGATCGGCAAAAAGCGCCTGAAACTTGGCCGTTCCATCGGTAAACAACTCCACTTCATTTTGCTCAAAATACAGGGAGTTGCTGTTGTTCAAGTGCAAGAGGATCTTATCCGCATAGGACTTTGCATTCTCTTCCGCGATGGTCCATTCACCCATCTTAATGGCCTCCGCCTGACCCTGATAAAAGGCTTGCAAAGCTTTTTGCTCGTTGTCCGGCATATTAAAGATTTTGCGGCGTGACAAGTTCCGTCCAAAAAAGAAATAGAAAATAAAGCCGACGCCCGGCAGGAGCATGCTGACCATGATCCAGGCCAGGGCTGATGTAGGATTCTTGCGTTCTGCGAAAATGACAATCGCAAGAAAAATGAAGTTGATCACCGCATAAAAGGCATATGAACTTGTGAAAAACAAGGGTGACAAAGGGGCCAATATGGTCATAGATTTTCCTCCCGCAATTCAGTCAATATCGTTTGTACCTGTCGGTCGTGGGGTCCAATGGGAACCGCATCAACCATTTGAAAGTCATAGCAAAGCGCCAGGGTTCTTGCCTCATTTCTTAAGCGAAGCAGCAGACGGTCATAATAACCGCCTCCATAACCCAGTCGATAACCTCGGCTGTCAAAAGCCAATCCCGGCACAATCACCAGATCCAAGCTTTTCACATCCAGGATCTCCGCATCATCCAGTGCAGGTTCCTGGATACCATAAGAATTGACAGGCAAGTCTTTATAGTCTTTGAAAATTCGAACGGGCAGAATGGTTCTCGTTTCCGGCTGCATCACCGGCACATAGATATGACGCTTTTCTTGCAGCCAGCGATCAATCAGAGGCCGGGTATCGATTTCACTTCGAAAACTTAAATAAACCAAAATATGATCTGCATCCGCAAGCGCTTCATGCTGAAACAACCGCTGATAAATGGCTTCATTCATTGCCACCGCTTCTTGGCTTTCAAGGGTTCGACGTTTTTCACGCATGATTTTTCTCAAATCCTGTTTCATTCTGTTTCCCCTGTGGCTGCTTCAAATTCGTCCTGAAACATGCCCATCCAAATCACATCATGGTAACTGCCGTTTCGATACATGGCATCCCGAAGCTGTCCTTCCACCTTGAAGCCTACCTTTTCATAGGAACGAATCGCCCGCTTGTTAAATCCATAGACCGTCAATGCAATTTTTCGCACATTGATCTGCTCATATAGAAATTTGCAGAGTACGCGCATGGCGTCAGAACCATAACCCTTGCCCTGAAACTCCTCTTTTCCGATCCAAATGCCTACCATGGCAACGCGACTGACCCAACCAATTTTCGGAATCCCGCAGCCGCCAATATATTGACCATCCAAAGTTTCGATGGCAAAATTATAGGTTTCTTTCATCATGGAGTTGCTGTCTATAAAATTCTGTTCGTCTTTTCTGGTCGGTGGGAACGGAGGCCCCGGAAAAACAAATTGACGAACCTGTTCGAAATCAGAAAACATGTCCAACATTTCATCAAGGTCCTCATTTCTTATGGCGCGCAGGCGTACCTTTTTCCCTTCCAATGCTTTCATACCTATCACACTCCTTTCCCTCTATTATATCCCGATCAATCCCCTAAAAAAAGAAAAACCGGATTCCTCCGGTTATTCAATAGGCATTAAGTTTGAATCCAGCCAACGGTGTTTTCCATTCACCTTGCGAAGGAAGAAATGACCCTGATCTTCCACACTTTTCGCTTGATGAAAACGAAAAGCAAAGCTGTCTTCCACAGGTCCCAAAATTTCAATTTTCCCTCTTGGATGAGACATAATCAATTTGAATCGCTTTGAGAAACCATCCAAATGTTGCTTGGCTTCTTCCACAATGCGTATTGTTTCCAATAAAGGCAATTGAAAATGATTCTTGACGGCCTTTACCGGTCTGCATTGGAAGACATAATAAGGATTAATCCCATAATGAATCATCTTCTTCATCAGTTCCGCCAGTACCTTGGGCTCATCATTGATTCCCCTCAACAAAACAGTCTGATTATTGACTTGTATCCCTCGATCCAATAAGCACACAACAGCGCGAATAGCCTCATCTGTCAGTTCTTTCGGGTGGTTGAATTGTGTAACAACCCAAATCGCCTTCTTCTTCCGATATTTGGACAAGATGTCCAAAAGTTCAGGATCATCCGCAATCCTTGCTGGATATACGACTGGCGTTCTGGTGCCAAAACGGATGTAATCCAAGCTGTCAATTGCCGTTAAGGCTTTCAGATACTCTTCGATCTGATCATTGCTTAAGGCAAAGGCGTCGCCTCCGGTGATTAAAACGTTGTTGACTTCCTTGTGGTTCTGAATGTAATGAACCGTTTCGTTCAGTCTCCGATTGATCTCTTCTTGCGATGTGCCGACCAGACGTTTTCTAAAACAATGTCGGCAGTACATGTAGCATACATTCGTCGAGAGAACGAGCGCTGTTGTCTCGTACTTGTGTTGAAGCCCCTCAAACTTCGTGTTGGACGCTTCTCCACTCGTATCCAATTCTCCTGCTTCATCCACCTCACTCAAAGATGGCAAAGACAATTTTCGAATGGGGTCCTCAGGATTGGCCCAATCGATTAACGATGAATAATAGTCCGTGACACGCATAGGGTATTTTCGAATAACGCTCTCCAGTTTTTCTCGATCGTCACGTCGCAAGTTCGATACCTTCGGTATCTGATCGATTCTCGTCATCCATTCAGAAGTGTTTTTGTAAGACATACAAAATCCTCCTTCCTGTTTTTGACAATATATCGCTTATGAGCATTATATCAAAAATGTACGATTTCTCAAAATTTCATAATAATGTCAATTGTTCGCCAACAAAAGACTCCAAATTCTCTGCACTAACACCCAAGAGTCGAATGGGTGCCCGAAATGAAATCTTCTCCGCTAAGGAAACGCACGCCTCATAGAATTGTGCTTCCCGCTGGATGGCATGGGGAAAAGTCATCCGCTTGGTTGTCACTTGAAAATCGTCATATTTCACCTTAACCGTTACCGTCTTTGCCGCAAGCCCTTTCCGCTTCAAATCCTGCTCCAGACGATAGCAGAAATACTTCAGATAACTCAAGACTTCCTTTTTTGTCCGCACCGAGGTGGAAAAAGTACGCTCATGGCCGATGGACTTTCTTTCGTGGGTCAAACTCAATTCCCTGTGGTCAATCCCTCGTATACGGTCATAATAAGCTGATCCGCTCTTCCCAAAAAACAGTGTCATTTCCTCGCGCTTTAAGCGACGCAAGTCGGCTACCGTACGGAGTCCCAAGCCTTCCAATTTCGCCACGGTTTTCTTTCCAATGCCATGAATGCGTCCAAGCGGCAAGGGAGCCAATAGTTCATCGGCCTCCTCCTGCCGAATCCATTTAAGCCCATCCGGTTTCAACCAATCGGAGGCGAGTTTGGCAAGAAATTTATTGGAGCTAATCCCTACAGAAATTGTCAAACCAGTCTCTTCCTTGACCCGATCCTTAATACGCCAGCCTATTGCCATGGGATCTTCTTGGCTCCCGGTGAAGTCCATATAGGCTTCATCAATGGAAACCGGTTCGATACGATCGGTGAATGTCCGTAATATAGCAAAAACCTGTTTGGAACACTGACTGTAGCGCTCCATGTTGCCGCGAAGAAAGATTCCATTGGGACATAACTTTCTGGCCATCACCGAAGACATGGCTGAATGCACGCCATATACCCGTGCTTCATAGGAGCATGTCGAAACAACACCTCTGTCACTGACGCCACCTATAATAACGGGTTTGCCGCGATATTCCGGATGATCCAGTTGTTCAACGGACGCAAAAAAAGCATCCAAATCCACATGAAAAATCAATCTCTCCATCTTGTCCTCCCAATACAGTGTACCAAACATTCGTTCTATTAGACAAGAAAAGCTCTGCCGATTCGGCAGAGCTTTTTGACTTTCTATGCAAGTACAATGGACTCAGCACCTCGTTTCAAGGCCTCTTCGTTCATCGGTATCAATTTTTCTTTGGCTCCTGTAAAGAGCTTATGAAAGGTCTCAACAACAGATTCTTCCGTAACCGGATGCATCACCTTCAGATAGGCTCCCAGCATAACCATATTGGCAACCTTCAGATTGCCCAGTTCACTGGCAATTTCATTGGCCGGCACATAGAAGGCTCGTACGTCTTCACGGCTGACTTTGCGATCAATTAGAGAAGAGTTGACAAAAATCACACCGTTTGGCACCACATCTTCTTCAAATTTAATCAAGGAAGGCAAGTTCATGGCGATCAAACAAGTGGCGTCATTGGTGATGACTGGAGATCCAACCGGCGTATCAGAAACCGTCACGTGACAATTGGCAGTTCCACCCCGCATTTCCGGCCCATAAGAAGGCAGCCAAGAAACCTCTTTCCCTTCAATCATTCCCGCATAAGTGAGTAGTTTGCCCATGGACATTACACCTTGTCCACCGAATCCTGCAAATATCGCTCTCTCTTGCATTATTCTTCCTCCTTTGGTGACTTAAAATTCCCCAATGGATAATATGGAATCATGTTCTTTTCCAGCCATTCCAAAGATTCAACCGGTGTTAAACCCCAGTTGGTCGGACAAGTGGAAAGCACTTCTACAATTCCAAATCCCAAACCTTGTTGCTGCACCTCAAAGGCACGTTTGATTGCCTTTTTCGCCTTTCTGATATTTGCCGGCGTATTCACCGCTACACGCTCAACAAAGACCGCGCCGTCAATGGTTGCCAGCATCTCAGACATGCGTAAAGGCTTGCCGCAATGGGCCTCATCGCGTCCATATGGCGCTGTGGTGGCCTTTTGGCCTACCAAGGTTGTTGGTGCCATCTGACCGCCTGTCATGCCGTAAATGGCATTATTTACGAAGATCGTCGTAATCTTTTCCCCTCTGTGGGCCACATGAACGATCTCAGCGGTTCCAATAGACGCCAAGTCGCCATCTCCCTGATAGGTAAAGACAGGATTATTTGGATGAACCCGTTTAACGCCTGTCGCAACTGCAGGAGCACGACCATGTGCAGCTTCATGCATGTCACAATTGAAATAATCATATGCAAATACCGAACAGCCAACTGGTGCAACACCAATCGCTTCTTCCAGCATTCCCAATTCCTCCAAAGACTCTGCTACAAGTCGATGGATAATGCCGTGGGTACAGCCTGGACAATAGTGAAAAGGCTTATCAGTGAGTCCCTTCGTTTTTTGAAATACGACAGCCATCTTAATCCCTCCCCAAAATTGACTTGATTTTATTGACAATACCTTCCGGTGTTGGAATCATACCGCCAGAACGACCATAAAATTCAACCGGACGACGTCCCTCTACCGCAATCTTTACATCATCGATCATTTGACCCAAGCTCATCTCAACACTTAAAAAGGCCTTGGTCTCTTGAGCAATTTCCTCAAAAGCATGTTCAGGGAATGGCCATAATGTGATTGGGCGAATCAGTCCAACCTCAATGCCTTCTTCTTTGCAAATCTCAATGGCATTCTTTACAATCCGTGCTGTCGTACCGTAGGCAACGCAAACAACTTCCGCATGTTCCACATTCACGGTTTCAACACGCACTTCATTTTTCTTCATTAATTCAAATTTCTTTTCCAGACGAATATTATGATCTTCCAATTCCTGTGGATCAATATACAAGGAGTTGATAATGTTCGGCTGACGGTCCCCTTTTGTTCCGTCTGTTGCCCAAGGTTTTTCGACCAACTTGGCTTCCCGCTCCTTAAACTCCACTGGCTCCATCATTTGGCCAATCATGCCGTCGCCCAAAACCATAACCGGTGTTCGGTATTTGTCTGCCACATCAAAGGCTTCCTGCATCAAATCCACTGTTTCCTGGATGGTGGCAGGCGCATATACCGGATGGAAATAGTCGCCGTTGCCGCCGCCGCGGGTAGACTGATAATAGTCCGACTGTGCCGGTTGGATGCTGCCAAGGCCTGGACCACCACGAACGATGTTGACAATCACACATGGCAACTCTGCTCCCGCAATATAGGAGATGCCTTCCTGTTTTAAGGCAATTCCCGGTGAGGAAGAAGAAGTCATTACACGTACGCCGCATCCCGCCGCGCCATAAACCATGTTAATCGCAGAAACTTCACTTTCCGCCTGTAGAAAAACGCCCCCGACTTTTGGCAATTCACGGGCCATGTATTCCGGCAGCTCATTCTGTGGTGTAATGGGATATCCGAAGAAATATTTGCAACCTGCCTGAATTGCTGCTGCACCAATCGCTTCGTTTCCCTTCATCAAAACTTTCGCCATATCTCTCCTCCTATTGACCTTCGCTCAGTGTTCGATGTACAGTAATCACGGTATCAGGACAAATGGTTGCACAATTTGCACAGCCAATGCACTTATCCGGTTCTACGGCAGTCGCTGGATGATAGCCCTTGATATTAATCCGCTCATTATCAAGCGCCAAGATCTTGACTGGACAAACAGTAATGCACAATCCGCATCCTTTGCAGGCATCCGTATCAAAAATGACCGTTCCTTTTGCTTTTCCCATTTTCTTTCCTCCTTATAGCATCCAATTTTCTCGCATATACAATTGAAGTGGGAATATCTCCCCTTCAAGTCCTTCAGGTAATTCTTGGGCCACTGATTCCAAGCACGAAACATAACGAATGGGAATCGACGTGGCACGTGACAACTCTTTTGTCAGTTCTTGCCCCATCAAAACGTCTTCCCGTTTTGTACTTTTCATCAAATGGGTGTTATTGATCAAACCGGTTATGGTTTGGCGGGCTGTCGCCTCAATTCTTCTCAAATAGGACAGTGCCCCTTCTAAATCTGCCGTCTCCGGCCGATAGGCATTAACAACAAAGAAGAAATCAATCTCTTCATGCTGAAGGTCTTGATAATAGCGACTTAAGACTCGGGCACCAACGGGATCACCACCCAGATCAATAACCGCTTCCACGTCCTTCTGGTGCAAGGGTTTTAAAATCGAAGCGGAAAGAGCTGGCACATCGATGGCCGATCCGCCAATCGAACTGGCTATAACTTCAACGCCCAATCGGCTTAATTCTTCTTCCTTCTCTCGGGACCGAAAATATGGATTAACCACATCCAAATCAACCAAACATACTTTTTTTCCTTGCTTGGCTAGAGCGACCGCGTAATTAACTGCGAATTCGGTTTTTCCGCTCCCATAATGTCCCGTGATCACTCGAATCCTGCGATCATTCATAGACCTTCGCCTCTTCCATATGGTGAAGCACCCGCAGAGCACCGTCTGCCAATGCCTTCAACTCGTCCTCACCCGGGAAGACAAACACAGGTGCAATAAACTTGGTTCTCTGCTCAATCCAGGAAACAAAACGGTCATTGTATGCAATACCGCCTGTTACGACAATGCCATCTACCTTTCCTTCCAAAACAGTGGCCATTGCACCAACAGATTTGGCAACCTGATAAGCCATCGCCATTAAAACTTCTTCTGCGTGGTCATCACCGGCATCAATTCTTGCAATTACCTCGCGAACATCGTTGGTTCCCAAATGGGCAACCAATCCGCCTTTCCCAGCAATCTGCTTATTCAGCACTGCAGGATCCAATTTGGCCGTCAAATGAATCACTTCTCTTGCAGGCAAGGCACCCGAACGTTCTGGTGTCATCGGACCTTCCCCGTCTAATCCATTGGTTACGTCAATGACGCGACCTTCTGTATGAGCGCCAACGGTGATGCCTCCACCCAAATGAACCACAATCAGATTGACCGCTTCATAAGGCTGGTTTAATTGCTTTGCAGCCAGCCGTGCAATCGCCTTTTGGTTCAATGCGTGGAAGATCGAACGACGCTCCACACCAGGAATCCCCGTATATCGTGCCAAAGGCTCCATTTCGTCAACAACCACAGGATCCACAATAAAGGACGGTTTGCCCAAAGGCTGTGCGATCTCGTAAGCCAATACACCACCTAGATTGGAAGCATGCTGTCCCAAAACACCAACCTTCAAGTCTTCCAACATACGGTCATTGACCTGATAGGTACCGCTTGTGATGGGTTTTAGGAGCCCTCCGCGACCGACTACCGCGTCTAGATCTTTCAGCTGTAGTCCTGCTGTCTGAATTGCCGACTCAATCATTTGTCGACGAAAATCGAACTGCTCGAAAATCGTGCCATAAACTGCCAGTTCTTCGGAAGAATGCCGCAGTGTCTCTTCGTGAATTACCTGATCTTCCTGAAAAACTGCAATCTTTGTTGAAGTCGATCCAGGATTGATGACCAGAATGTTTTTCTCTTTCATTCTTGCCCTCCCTTTCTTACACGGTCAATGCTGCCAACACGATGGAATTCAATTTCGAAATTGGCTGGTCCGCGCGGCTTGTCAAAACAATAGGCACTTTGGCACCTACGATCAAACCTGCGCTTGTGGCATTGGATAAAAAGTTTAATGTCTTATAAAGAATGTTACCGGATTCAATCTGCGGTACGATTAAGATATCCGCGTCACCGGCAACCGGATGTTCGATCCCCTTGTGGTCGGCCGCTACTTTGGAGATCGCATTGTCAAGTGCAAAAGGACCGCCAATGATACAGCCGTTGATTTCGCCCCGCTCATGCATTTCTACAATCTTCCCTGCGTCCACGGTAGACGGCATCTTTTCATATACCTTTTCTTTGGCTGAAAGAAGAGCAACTTTCGGTGTTTCGATCGCCAGCGCATGTGCAACACTTATTGCATTTTTTGTAATGGCAACCTTTTGTTCCAGGGTCGGCGCGATGATCATAGCGCCATCACTCATCATCAGCAGCTTGTGATAGGTTGGAATTTCAAATACAGCTACATGGGACAAAAGACTGTCACCGCGAAGCTCTGCGCGTTTCAACAAAGCCCTAAGGATAATGGAGGTGTCAACCAAACCCTTCATTAGGATTTCCGCATTGCCCTTGACGATTTCATCGACAGCAATTTCACTGCCGCGGATCAAATCGTGTTCATTGATAATGGTGAATCTCTTTAGCGACAATCCAATGCGTCGCGCCAATTCTCGAATCAGTTGCTCATCACCCACAAGAATCCCTTCAATGATTCCCAAATCGTGTGCTTCTTTAATTGCAAGCAAGACATCCTCGTCATGCGCAACCGCAACTGAAATCCGTTTTGGACCATTCTTTTGCGCTAACTTCACCAACGACTTAAAATCTTTCAATTTCTGCCCTCCATCTTCTCAAGAAAACCTTTTCTTGTTGTTTCAAATTTAATAAACATAACAATTTGAAATACCTACTCTTATTATAAACCGAATTGAAATCCTAAAAAAAAGAAAATGCGAAGTTTTTGTAAAAAAACTTCGCATGATTTTTTAATGATTCAATCGAAGCGTCGAAAATCCATCTATTGTTTGAAATTTAACAGAATGGACTCGTAAAACCACCCGTCAGTAAATACATATCTTCCGGCGCGTCCTTGCATCAAAGACACCTTGCCTCCCCTGTCGGGCAATCCACATCTTTTATTATAACCTATTTTGCTCCCTTGGCAACTGTGATTTACTCATTTCTACCTAGTAAGGTTCCAAATTTCTTTTTAAGTCTTTGTTCCCCAGTCAAAGACAGGAATGATGCCACTTAGATCACTCCGCTAAATGCTTAGTGAAGATCTATTCATTATATAAAAAAAAGGAATGCAAAGCCAAGCTTTGCACTCCTCTTATTCCGTCGTTTCCGTTTCTTGTGATTCTTCGTCTGTTGTTTCCTCCGGCACTTCTTCTTCAATCACAATCACTTCCATCTCGCTTGGTGATAAGTTCACAATTTCCCCTTCCACCAAAAGCACCCCTTGGATCGGCACCTTGTAGACGCCAGGCGTCAAGTCCTGCAGATTGACATAGAGTCTCAAATCCCGCTGGTCCAGCGTTTGAATCACAGACTGCGGCGCTTGCAGGGTCACAGAGATGGTATGCGGATTGGTAAAGGCTCGAAGCCCTTGACCCACTTGATAGAATTCAACCCGTTCACTTTGAATTTCAACCATGGTCTCTTCCAGCGGTTCAATTTCAATTCGTGCAACAACGCGGTCGCCATTAGCCAGCTGAACGCCATTGGAAAGATTCAAGGCAACTTCACGTTCGGTTGTTTGAGACAACAAATCGATATCGATTGGCATGGTCTCAATGGTTTCCATTAATGAGATGCGATCAGGATCTCCTTGTATCAACAGGGTTTCAGGTTCAAGCACAACCCTGGACAAGGCATACCCTTCCAACAGAGAACCTGAAAGAATGGCCTCAATTTCCACTTCTTTGGTTAATTCCACGCTTGCACTAACCCTTACGGTAGCCGGTGCGTGAGAAATCCCCAAGACCTCTTCCTGGGCACCATTCACAACCGAGTATGTTACAACAGACTGAAAGTCCTTGTCTTTGCCAGCTACATCAACACGGGCCAAAGCATGGGTCACATCCGCAATCATCTGCGATGGACCTTTCACCGTGATCATTTCTGGCTCAATTACCGGTTGCAATACCTTATACTGAGTCTGCGGTTGCCCCATAAACTCAACCGCCACTGGAACTTGCTTTTCAACAATGGCATCCATCACAAAATAAATCGTCTTTGGCGAGTAATCTTGAATGGTATAGGTGCTGCCCTTCTCGACATCTACAGGAATTTGATATCCACCAGACCCATAGCCCTTCAAGTCTACAGAAGCCAAAATATCCTCAGCTTTCAAACTGTATACATCACTTTGCCGTCCTGTCACTTCAACCTCTATGGTGGCCGAGGTTGGTTCCATCAAGACGACTTGTTGGTTGGCTAATGTTTCTTGATTCATAAAGGTAACCGGTACATTCACAATCGTGGTTCGCACAATCGGATTGATGTTAACCATCATATAGAACCAGATTACAATCGCCAGCAATATTGAGACGATCAGATAGACTGTTCGTTTTTTGTTATCCGTCCCTTCGTTCATGCTGCTTCCTCCATTTGCTGACTTTCGAGAAGAAATCGACATTTTCATCACGATCGTAGATGCCCTCTTCCCTGAAAAAATCTGTAACCCGTGATTTTAATTGCTCAAGGTCCAAATACCGCGTCATACGCCCTTCTCTCGTCATTGAGATCGCACCGGTCTCTTCTGAGACAACAATGGTTAAGGCATCAGAATTCTCAGAAATACCCAACGCAGATCGATGGCGCGTTCCCAGCTCTTTCGAGATAGCCGTATTGGATGACAGGGGTAAAATACAAGCGGCTGCAGTAATGCGGCCCTCTTCTATCACCACGGCCCCGTCATGAAGCGGTGTGTTGGGAATAAAGATGTTAATCAAAAGCTCACTGGTGATCACGGAATCCAGACGTGTTCCCGTGTCAACAACCTCGTTTAAACCTGTTCGGCCTTTAATGACAATCAAACCGCCAATTCTCTGCCGGGAAAGGGAAACTGTCGCTTCCGCAATTTCCGTTACCAGGGTATCCATAGACTGCATACCGGTTCGGTCACTGGAGAACAAACGCTTGGAAAAAAGATTGTTTCGCCCTATATATTCAAGCGCCCGTCTAAGCTCGGGTTGGAAGACAACAATAATAAAGATAAAAAATACCGTCATGGCTCGTTCCAATAACCAATTGAGCATATACAAACGCGCAAGACTGGAAAGAGGCACCAACGCCAAAATCACTGCAATTCCTTTAAAGAGCTGCAGCGCCCGCGTTCCCTCCAAGAGCATCAAGGCCTTGTAAATGATAAATGCAACAATGCCAATATCAATTACGTCGGTTACACTAATATTCATAAAAATCTGCATCACATTCATTGTCATCCCACCTTGGTTTACTGCTTATATTGTATCACAGCACAAGCCATCATGAATTTACACGTTCATTACGATTTCTGACAAATTTTCCTGATCCGGTTGACCCCTAACCTGATCAGCTGTTCGCTGCCAAGAGACACCTGTTTCCTCATCTTCCGGGATTGCCGGAACAATGCGGTGGCTCCATTTTTCGCCATTCCACTTGCGTTCCACATGGGTTGGAATCGCGCTCACTCGCCCCAGGTCTGTCTCGCCTGTCCACGGATCCTTTACCAGTGTAACCTTCAGCAAGACACCATCCTCGGTAAACTGCCAATAAGCAGGCTTGCCCGGACGTTCCCGTTGATTGGAAATGGCATTGCCCAGAGAATAGGCAATTAAATGTCCCTCTTCATTGACCATCATGGGTTGTATAACATGGGGGTGGGAACCGATAATGGCATCCGCACCGGCTTCCAGCCATTTGTCAGCCAGCCTTCGCTGTTTGCTGCTTGGCTGCCGCTGGTATTCATTGCCCCAATGAGGCAGGACCACCAGATAATCCACCAAGGGTCTTACCGCCTCAATCTCGGCGGCAATTCTCTCCCCATCGCCGATCATGCGGATCATGGTAACCCGCTCCTCTGGTGTTAAATACGATTCCAAACCATTCAAGCCATAGGTGCCGTTGATCATGGCAATGCGAATCCCCTTTACTTCCGCGATCAAGACTGCTTCTTCCTCAGGCCGTTTGGTCCCCGTATGAGAAAATCCCAGACTGTCCAATACGTCCAATGTGCGTTCCAATCCCCGTTTGCCACCATCTACACTATGATTGTTGGCGGTTATCAATACATCAAATCCGGCAGCCTTAATTGCACTAGCTGCTTGGTCGGGCGTATTAAACTGCGGATACCCCCGATAGGGCAGCCGATCTCCCGACAAGGTCGTTTCCAAATTGGCAATCGCCAAATCCGCCTGGCTGACGATATCTGCAATCGCTTCAAAGGACCGGGTAAAGTCATAACCCGCTCCTCCTGGTATTCTGGCACCTTCAATTTGAGGCATATGAAACATCATGTCGCCCGTAAACAAGAGCTTGACTTCTTTTTGGTCTCGCATAAGTGTATCCAGTTCCTCTTCCGACCGATAAAGAGATACCGTGGAAAAAGGAAGTGGTTCTGCTTGGCAACTCTTCACTTCCTCAGCAAATCCGGTCCATAAGGACAGGATCATCATTCCTATTAAGCCAATCCATTTTAGTCTTTTCATTCTTCTACTCCAATGGTTCCAAGAGAACCGGTTCTGGCAACCGGTCTACTTTAGGCAAGGTCACTTGACCCGTTTCTACTTCAATGATTAAGCCAATCGAATCCCGCAAATAGCCCAAGGTTGAACCTTGAAAATCAATTCGATTCAAAATCTCTTCCGGATCTCCCACGACTTCCACAACAACCGTTGTCAGCTCACCGCCATCGGCTCCGCACAGCAATTGATCATCCAAGCGCAAACAATCCTGATCTTTTCGAAGAGAGGTATAATTGGTGAAGCGGTAACCATTGATTGCAAGCCCTTTAACATCAGCCTGATTGATTTCACTGATCAAACTTAAAATGTATTCAGGATTGTAGACCAAAAACGCCGTAGTTTCGCCCTGTACATAGGGGCGTTCCGGTTCTCGAATGCGAATCACCATTCCTTGCCCCGACACTTCCCTCAATCCAGCAAGCTCTTCCTCTGCTTGGATTTTGCCAAGCAGTTCTTCCCGCTCCGAATCAATTTGCGCAATCCGGTCTTTTTCCAATTCAATGTCACCATCAATCATGGCGATTTCTTGATCCAATCGGTCCAGCTCTGCCTGTAAATCCTCCACGCGTCCGCTTAAGCGAGCCTGTTCAATCTCCCATTCCGTCATTTGACTTTCCTGCCGGCTCCCCAGCCAGCCTTGTACAAAAACAGCTGTTACAACCAGCGCGACGAAGAAAATCTCCCATTTCTTCATTTTAACCATGATTCATCCATCCTATCATCGCGTCCATGACTTCATCGCGATTGATTTCGTTTAATATCTCGTGGCGGGCTTCCGGATACAATTCCATTGTTACCGAAAGGTCAGCCGCCCGGTATCTTTCTGCCACTTGCTGAACGCCTTTACCAAAATCGCCAACAGGGTCCTGGCTTCCCGCCATCAGACAAATTGGCAAATCCTTGGGAATCTGATTAATTGAAGCCATTTCATTCACACTGATAAGGCCCCCGATTAATTCCCGATAAAAGCGGGTTGTACAAATAAATCCGCACAAGGGATCTTCAATATAGGCGTCCACTTCCGTATGATCTCGGCTCAACCAGTCAAAATCGGTTCGATTGGGCTGAAAAGCACGATTGTATGTGCCAAAGCTCAATCGGTCCATCAAAGGATTCTGTCGTCCAGCCGCCCATGGCATTTGCAAGTCCGCCAGGCCTTTTCCTATTGCACCCAAAAATCCCGGACTGCCTGCAGTTCCGGAAAGAATCACACCGGAATAGCGGTCGCCTTCCCGCGCAATCAAGCTACGGGACAGAAAAGAGCCCATGCTGTGTCCGATCAAGAAGAACTTGCTTTGATTCCAGCACCCCTCAAAATGCGATCGAACAGCAGAAAGATCCTCGACCGCTCGATTCCAACCTTGTCTGTGTGGAAAATCGCCAAGATTTGATGCACGACGGCCCGTTTCTCCATGCCCCCGATGATCCGAGGCAATCACAGCGAAGCCGGACTGATTCAATTTTTGAGCGAATCGGTCATAGCGCAAACTATGCTCTGCCATCCCATGCGCCAATTGAACAACAGCCTTGGGCTTTTCGACTGGCCAAACACGAACAAACAATTCTGTATCATCAGTCATCTTGATCCATTCGGTCTGCATATTTCCCTCCAAAAAAAGACTTCTAGTCCCATTATACTAGAAGTCTTTTTGAAAAACCATCTATGCGTTTCGTGTTGCTACTACATTAACACCTGTGCCACGAACATTCTCGATGACTACATCACCAACAGCAACCGGCGCGCTCATCATCACTTCGGATAGATCTTCCATCACTTCAAAGATCAGCTCTTTCGGTACTGGTGCTTCCGTTTTAACAGAGATTACCGGATACAAACCTTCTTCCACCGCAACGGTAGAAGTAATCACTCGTTTTGGCGCTGTCATTTCCTCAATGGCATATTTCTTTCCTCTTGGACATTTGTTGCCTGTTACGGCAAAGGTATCACCTTCCGGTTGCAAGGTCAACTGGCAGCCCAATGGACATACAATACAAGTCATTTCTTTCGTCATTTTCTTATACCTCCTCGACAACGAATCGGATTTCACCGTCTGACAGATTTGCCAAAACGTCTTTTTTGATTTTAAAGTTCACCATTTCAGCTGGCAAGAACTTGCGCTCTTTCTTCTCTGCTACCAAGGTATCTCCTTGATATGCCCGAACGATATGAGAATCATATACGTTGCGAACACGCATGTAGAAGGTTACTTGGTCGTCTACATTGGACATGGCCACGGTTTGAGGAACCACATAACCAATGCCGTCGCCATTGGCTGTTGTAAAGTTGGCTTGGGTAGTCAACTCGCCCTTTAGGTATTTGGCAACGCCCTGGCCGCTTAGTACCCCTTCTTCGCTAACAAAGTCAACCAAGTCGTGAACATGAACAACGTTGCCGCAGGCAAATACCCCTGGCATCTCTGTCTGGCGAAGCTCACCCACCTTTGGTCCGTTGGTTCTCGTATCCACTGTAATGCCTGCCTTGTGCGTGATCTCATTTTCAGGAATCAAGCCAACACTCAACAAAACTGTATCGCAGTCAATGCGTTTGAATGTTTCTGGGATTGGACGCAGGTTTTCATCCACCTTGGCGATGGTAACCCCTTCAACCCGTGATTTGCCGTGAATTTTTACAATTGTATGAGACAGCATGAGAGGAATATCGTAGTCTTCCAAACACTGAACAATGTTTCTTGTCAATCCATTGGAATACGGCATCAATTCACAAACCGCTTCCACTTTGGCCCCTTCAAAAGTCATTCGTCGTGCCATAATTAATCCGATATCGCCGGATCCCAAAATAACAACACGCTTGCCTGGCATAAAGCCTTCCATATTAATAAAGCGCTGCGCCGTGCCGGCTGTGTAAACACCCGATGGTCGGTCTCCCTGCAATTGGATGGCACCACGTGTACGTTCCCGGCAACCCATAGAGAAAACTACGGCGTCTGCTTGAATCTCTAGGTATCCACGCTCCGCGCTAATGGCTTGAACCACTTTCTGATCAGAAATCTCCAGGACCATGGTATCGGTCAAGGTCTCAATGCTGGTTTCCTTCAACATATCCACGTAACGAAGGCTGTACTCTGGACCGGTCAATTCCTCTTTGAAACGATGAAGACCAAAGCCATTATGAATACATTGATTCAAAATGCCGCCCAACTCTTTGTCCCGCTCCAAAATCAAAATTTTTCGCACACCTTGCTCATATGCCTCAACGGCTGCTGACAAGCCCGCAGGCCCGCCGCCAATGACTACCAATTCATATTTAAGCATCTTTGCCACCTCTTTCCAATGCGTCTTTCGTTCTTTTCGTCAACAGATAAGAACCCTTGCCTTGCTTTTCAATCTCTTGCATGGACATGCCCGTCTCTCGAGCAATAATCTCCATCACGCGTGGTGCGCAGAATCCGCCCTGGCATCGACCCATGCCTGCCCGGGTTCTTCTCTTAATGGCATCAACCGAAGTAATCGGCAAACCACGATGGATGGCATCTACAATCTCACCTTCCGAAATCGACTCACAACGGCAGATCACTCGGCCATATGCCGGTTCTTCTGCAATCAGATTTTTCAGCTCTTCTCCAGAAAGTTCTGCAATGCGCTTATAAGGCTTTCGTGTTGGATCAAATGCAGGATCCTCTGTTAACTCCACACCCATCTCTTTGAGGATGTCCACAACATGCACGGCGATGGCCGGCGCTGATGTCAAACCCGGTGATTCAATACCTGCAACATTGACAAAACCTTTTACTTTGGTCTCTCCGATAATAAAATCGCCTCGGTCGCTGGAAGCTCGGTTACCGGCGAAAGACCGGATCACCTTGCGCGTATTGATTGAATCAATGCTCTTACGTCCCGCTTGCAGGATCTTCGAAATAACATCGCTTGTTGTTGCTACATCCGCCTTTTCATCAATGTAATCAGAATTCGGTCCAACCAAAATATTGTGATGCACCGTCGGTGTAACCAAAACCCCTTTGGATCCGTTTTCCGGCGCTTGGAAGATCACTGTATCTGTCATGAAAGACTGATCCTTGTCTAAAAGTACATACTGGCCTTGACGTGGATGAATCGCAAAGTCGTCCTCACCGATCATGGCTGAAACGCGATCTGCGTACAAGCCTGCCGCATTGATAACAACCTTTGCTTCAATTGGACCCTGGCTTGTATGCAAGGTGAATGTTTGGCCGGTCTTTTCGATGCCATTGACTTCTGTGTTAAAAGAGAACTCAACGCCGTTTTTCGCCGCATTTTCTGCCAAGGCTACCGCCATCTCATAAGGCGAAGTAACACCTGCCGTTTTACATAGCAACGCTTTCCTCACGTTCTCGCTCAAATGCGGTTCCATTTCACGGGCCTTGTCTCCTGAAATGATTTCCAAGCCACGTGCACCGTTTTTAATGCCATTTTCCATCAAGCGATCCAGTTCTTTCTCCTGTGCTTCGCTGAAAGCGACAACGAAGGAACCGGTTTGACGGAATCCAAAGTGCAACTCACTTTCCAATTGTGGGTACATGGCATTGCCTTTGGCACTAAAAAATCCCTTCAAGCTGCCGTGCTTGGCATCATAGCCCCCATGAACAATACCACTATTGGCCTTAGTCGTTTCTGTTGCCACATCTTCATTCTTCTCAACCAGTCGGACCTTCAGCTGGTAACGAGACAATTCTCGGGAAATCGCTGTCCCGATGACGCCGCCACCGATTACACATACATCTAACATCTTTCATCCTCCTATTCGCTTCAACAAAAAAAGCTACACGGAAAGAACCCCCAGTAAAGGGCTTTCGTGTAGCTTCTCATCATCTCAAGCTCATTTTCTATTAACGGTAGTGTAACATAATTATAAATTTTGCGCAAGAGGTTTGTATTTGACTCTTTAATGAATTACAATAAGAACAGGATTTCATCTTTAGGAGGTTCACATGAAAACATGGCTAAAATCCTTTGTAAAAGAGTACGGCGTGTTCATCCTTGTGATGCTGTTGTTCTTCGGTTTTTTTGCGCCCCTCACCACCATTGGGTCTTCGATGAACGAGACGCTGATTGATGGCGATATACTCATGCTGAGGCGAACGCAAAACGTAGACCGGGGTGACATCATCCAATTTCAGTCCAATCTTGAAATCGATGAATACCATCTGTCTCAGTTAAACTGGTTTCAACGATTAACAGTTGGAAACTATATGAATCTCGTAAAGCGTGTCATTGCTCTTCCTGGGGAGCATGTGGAGATCATTGAAGGCATGGTGTATATTGACGGCGACCTATTGGAAGAATCATACGTGACCCATCAGGCCACTGAAATGTACCGTGATTTTGGCGTCGTGCCTGAGGGATCATTGTTTGTCTTGGGTGATAACCGACCCGTCTCAAAAGACAGTCGAAGCGCAGATGTCGGCTTTGTCGATCAAGAGTCTGTCAAAGGAAGGGTTACCTTCCGATTCTGGCCAATCTCACGCATTGGAAACGCACAATAATTTCATCCAGAATAAGAAAAACTGCAAGCCCATTGGCTTGCAGTTTTATTATGGTTCAATCAATCTTCATTTACGCAAATATCGGATTCGAAAAAATTCTCTTAATCGATCCAAAGAATCCATTAAAAGAGGCAGTTCCTCGATTTTCAAGTCCTCAATCAAAGCGTCCACCATCTGCTCATGAAACAATTCATGGGCCCGATAGACCTGAATCCCCGCCTTGGTCAATTCCACTTTCACCACGCGTCGATCCTCTTCTGTCCGCTTCCGATCCACATATCCTTTTTTCACGAGGCGATTGATGCCCGAAGTCAGAGATGGGAGGGTAATGCCCAAATCCCGAGCCACTTCGCCCATCGACCGCGCTCGATTCAGACCGATCATTTCAATGATATGCATTTCATTCACTGTAATCGACGGATTCGTACGTGTTGTAATCGATTTTTCTTCAATTTCCAAGATATCATGAAACAAATCGACCAGAATCTGATTGATCAGGGTTTTTGTGCGATCCTTCGTCATAGCCTCACCTACTTTTCCCTCAAAATTTATCGAAATTGGTACTATTTGTCAATTATACTATTGACCAATGGCAAAAACCAGCTCGGCTTTAACGGCAATTTTGCCATTCACCCTTGCGATCGCCTCACCAACCCCAATACTTCCCTTGGATTTTACAATACGGGTTTCCAGTTCCAAAGCGTCTCCAGGTACAATTTTCTTTTTGAATTTGGCTGAGTTGATGCCGCCAAAATAAGCAATCTTGCCTTTGTTTTCTTCCAAAGAAAGAATGGCAACCGCGCCCATTTGCGCCAAGGCTTCAATCACCAATACACCTGGCATGACTTTTTCCTCAGGGAAATGACCTTGGAAATAGAACTCATTTCCACTAACCATTTTTACCCCTTTTGCAAATACGCCCGGTTCCAATTCATCGACCCGGTCAATCAGCAAAAATGGCGCTCGGTGTGGAATAATTTGTTGAATTTCATCATATGACAACATTATTGATCCTCCCATCGCTTCATAAGCAAGCAGCCGTTATGTCCGCCAAATCCCAAAGAATTTGACATGGCATACTGAATCGATGCTTGACGTGCTTGACCAGGAACATAATCCAAAGTGCAAAGCTCATCCGGCGTTTCCAGTCCAATTGTCGGCGGCAAAATCTGCTCCTGCAAAGCACGAAGGCAGAAGATCGCCTCTACCGCGCCCGCAGCACCCAGCAAATGTCCTGTCATGGATTTTGTGGAACTTACCGCTACCTTTGTATCTTCCCCAAAAGCCGTCAAAATCGCCTGTGATTCATTCTTGTCATTATGCGGTGTACTGGTTCCATGCGCGTTGATATATCCAACTTCTTCTGGACTAATACCGGCTTGCTTCATGGCCAAATTCATGGCACGTGCAGCACCCTCGCCGCCATCGGCTGGTGCTGTAATATGGAAAGCATCACAGGTTTGTCCATATCCAACAACCTCACCATAAATCTTAGCGCCACGCTTTTTGGCGTGGTCCAGTTCTTCCAAAAGAAGGATGCCCGCGCCTTCACCCATAACAAAACCATTGCGGTCGGCGTCAAATGGAATGGACGCGCGATTTGGGTCTTCTGTGCGTGACAAAGCCGTCATTTGATTAAATCCAGCAATCGCCAATTTATTAATAGACGCTTCTGTTCCGCCAGTTAAAACCAGATCCTGCTCGCCATATCGAATGGCACGGAATGCCTGACCAATGGCATCTGTACCTGAAGCGCAAGCCGTTACAACGCCGTAGCATTGTCCCTTAGCCCCATATTCAATCGCCAATTGTCCTGGTGCAATATTGATAATGGATTTTGGAATAAAGAATGGAGAAACCCGCTTGTCTCCTTTGGCTTGAAGCAAAAGACTTTCATCATGAATCGCAGTCAAACCGCCAATGCCGCTGCCCAAAATCACGCCAAAACCTTCCGGATCGATTGTCTCTAAATCCAGATCAGCATCCGCCATGGCTTCACGACCTGCTGCAACTGCAAATTGGATAAAGCGATCCATCTTCTTGGCTTCTTTTTTCTTCATATAATCGGTTACAACGAAGTCTTGCACCTCGGCAGCGACTTTCACGTCGAAGCCTTCCGTTTCAAAGACGGAAATTGGCTTGATGCCGCAAGTGCCAGCCTTGATCTCCTTCCAAGAATCTTCCGCAGTCAATCCCAAGGGAGTGATTGCACCGATTCCCGTAACTACAACTCTTTTCATGGACGCCTCCTTACATCACCATGCCGCCGTCGACATTGATGACTTGTCCTGTAATGTATCGGGCATCATCTGACGCCAAGAACTTCACCAAATTCGCCACATCTTCCGGCTGGCCAAAAGCTTTCAAAGGAATGGCTTTCAACATCTCTTCCTTGATTTCTTCTGGCAGATTGTCCGTCATGCGTGACTGGATAAATCCTGGAGCAATCGCATTGGCGCGAATACCGAAAGATCCACCTTCTTTGGCCAAAGACTTCATCATAGCGATGACACCAGCCTTGGAAGCTGCATAATTGGTTTGTCCAATATTCCCCATCAATCCAATCACGGATGAAATATTGATAATCACACCGGACTTTTGCTTCATCATGACACGCATGGCATGCTTCATGCAGTTGAATGTTCCCTTAAGGTTAACATCAATCACCGCGTCAAAATCTGCCTCTTTCATCATTGGAAGAAGCGCGTCTTTTGTAATGCCGGCATTGTTTACCAGCACATCAATACGGCCGAAGGTCTTTTTCGCAAATTGAACCAGTTTTTTCGCGTCATCAAATTTGCTGACGTCCGCCTGAACAATTTCGCATACGCCGCCCTTTTCTTCCAGAACCTTTTTAACCGCCAAGGCTTCATCTTCCCGGCTGCGGTAATTTAGTACAAGATCATAACCGGCTTCCGACAGCTTTACGGCAATTGCTTGTCCAATTCCCCGGCTTCCACCCGTTACAATCGCAACTTTTCTCTCCATGTTTTTCTCCTTATTTGACCTTCAACAATTTCGACAACCCTTTCAGATTCTCGACAGCAAAGGATTTTTTGCTCTTATCAAACCGTTTTACAAATCCCGTTAGAGTTTTGCCTGGGCCGATTTCCACAAACTGCTCCACACCTTCTTCAAGCAAGGCTTCCATAATGGCAACCCATCGCACCGGATTAGCCACTTGCTCAGCCAAGAGTCCCTTTACAGCCGTCTCATCCGGATACAAGCCACCTGTTACGTTGGCATAAACCGGAACCGACAAAGGATTTACAGCCATTGTTTCCATTTCCTTTGCCAAGCCCACTTGTGCGGGTTTTAGCATCTCGGTATGGAATGGCGCGCTCACAGGCAGCAAAGACGCAATCTTCGCGCCAGCTTCCTTCGCTCGTTCCACCAGGCCTTCCAAGGCCTGAATCTCGCCACCGACTACGGTTTGCATCGGTGTATTGTAGTTTGCAACTTTGACAAATCCATTCTGGGTTTGCGCGACCAGTTCTTCGATCTTTTCAATAGGGAGACCAACAACGGCAGCCAGACCACCAATTCCTGCCGGTACCGCCTCTTGCATCAGCTTTCCCCGTACCTTGACAAGTCGAACAGCTGTCTCAAAATCAAATGCCCCCGCATAAACCAAGGCCGCATATTCGCCAAGACTCAGTCCCGCTGTAACATCACCTTCGATTCCATGCTCTTGAAGCACCCGCAGAATCGCGACGGAAGTTGTCAATATTGCAGGTTGTGTATATTCAGTCAAATTCAATTTTTGATCAGGATCTTCGAACACCAATTTTTTCATGTCCAAAGACAAAGCATCGGAAGCTTCTTCAAAAACTGTCCGAGCTGTCTGAAACTCATCGAAAAATTCCTTTCCCATGCCAAGTTTTTGTGCTCCCTGGCCCGGAAAGAGAAATGCTGTTTTTCCCATTTAGAGCGCCTCCACCTGTTTTTTCAAATGCAAGTAGCTTTCTGACAAATCTAGCAAGGATTCAATAATCTTCGCAGCCGGCTCAATCTCTGAAACCATACAAGCACATTGGCCTGCCATAAAAGATCCAGCCTTCATATCGCCTTCAATGGCTGCCTTATACAAAGATCCCGCTGAAATCGATTCAATCTCTTCCGCGCTTTTTCCTGCCTGGTCCATCTTCTTCAATTCTTTGGACAGTGCATTGCGAAGCACACGAACCGGATGTCCCGTATTTCGACCTGTAACAAATGAATCGATATCTTTCGCCTTGATCACTTTCTTCTTGTAATTTTCATGAACGGTACATTCCTCGGCCAAGATGAATCTGGTACCAACCTGAACGCCTTCCGCTCCTAGCGCGAAAGAAGCCAGTACTCCACGACCATCGAAAATGCCACCGGCTGCAATAACCGGAACCTCTACCGCATCACAAACTGCAGGTACCAAGGTCATGGTGTTTAACTCGCCCACGTGACCGCCTGCCTCGCCGCCTTCTGCAATAATTGCATCAACACCCAAACGAACCATGCGCTTTGCCAAAGCTACACTGGCCACCACCGGAATCACCTTGGTTCCATTGGCTTGCCATTCCTTGATGTATCGGCTTGGATCTCCAGCGCCGGTAATAACGACAGGAACCTTTTCTTCCGTCGCGATCTGCGCTACCTCTTCTACATAAGGGCTTAGAAGCATGACATTCAATCCGAATGGCTTGTCTGTCATGGTTCGAATCTTTTCAATTTGCTCGCGCACATAAGATCCCGGGGCATTTCCGCAGGCAATGACACCAAGACCTCCGGCGTTGGAAACTGCCGCCGCTAAATTTGCATCGGAAATCCATGCCATCCCCCCTTGAATCACGGGGTGTTTAATGTTTAATATTTCCTGTATCACGGAACTTCCTCCTTTAATAAAAGAATCTAACGAAGTGAAGTAATCGCCCGTTAGATTCTTTCCGTTTCTCTATGCTTGTTTCTTCTCGATGTAAGCGACCAAATCACCAACGGTTTGAATGGATGCCAACTCTTCAGTTTCTACTTCGATCTCGAACTCTTCTTCGATCTCCATAACCAATTGCATCATATCCAAAGAATCCGCTTCCAGATCCTCTTTGAAGTTTGCTTCCAGTGTAACCTCATCCATTTCTACGTCTAGTTCTTCCGCCAAAATCTCTTTTAGTTTTTCCAACATTGTTTTTTCCTCCTTAAAATTAACGAATATTTACCATTGAATTAGGGCAGTGCCCCAAGTTAAGCCCGCGCCAAAGCCTACGAGCAAAATTTTATCTCCCTTAGCCAGCAATCCCTTTTGCTTCATCTCATTCAATGCAATTGGAATGCTTGCTGCGGAGGTGTTTCCATATTCATTCAGGTTAATAAAGAACTTATCGGGATCCATCTTCAATTTTGAAGCGGCAAAGTCGATAATTCGCTTATTGGCCTGATGAGGGACAATCCAACGAATTTCCTCATTAGTCAATTCGTGGGCTTTCATCATTTCCTTCAGGCTTTTTGAAACCACCTTGGTAGCAAATTTGAATACATCCTGTCCTTTCATATGAAGAGCCAGATATTCCGCATCAGCCTGTGCCACAGGGTTTTTCACCGGTGTTGTCGGAACAATAATCAAATCGTTCAAGTCACCATCGGTATAAATTCTAGTGTCCTGAATTCCATTGTTTTCACTCTTGGCAACCACAGCCGCACCAGCTCCATCGCCAAAAAGAATGCATGTGTTTCGGTCTGTCCAATCGATATGCTTGGTCAGTACTTCTGCACCGATAACCAAGATTTTTTCATAAGAACCCGATGCAATCAGATTCCTTGCCAAGTCCAAGATATAGACAAATCCTGTACATCCGGCTGAAATATCCATAGCTACCGCGTTTTTTGCACCAATCTTTTTCTGTACCAAGCCCGCAGTGCTTGGGGACAAATGATCCGGAGATGTTGTTGCCAGAAGAATCATATCCAATTCCTCAGCTTGCATCCCTGCATCTTCCAATGCTGCCAAAGCAGCCTTCATGCCCAAATCAGAGGTGTTCTCCCCTTGTGTCAAATGACGGTTGACAATTCCTGTGCGGCTTTGAATCCACTCATCAGAAGTCTCAACGATTTTTTCCATATCAATATTGCTTAGCACGGTTTCCGGCACATAGGCACCGATTCCCAAAATTTCCGAATGGATCATTCTGTTCCCTCCTTTTCGCTTACTCTTCCCATCGCCCGGAACTTCTCGTATCGTTTTTCCAGCAATGTTTGAACAGGTAAGGATTGATACTCTTTCATTGTTTCAAGGATCATTTGCTGCAAGTTTTCTATAACAGGTGGAAGTGTTTCAACCGTATAATTTTCCGGTTCGCTAACAACTTGATCCACCATGCCAAAACGATTTAAATCCTGCGCGGTAATCTTCATGACCTCAGCGGCTTCTTGTGCTTTGGAGGCATCTTTCCAAAGGATGGATGCAAATCCTTCTGGAGACAAAACAGAATAAATACTGTTCTCCATCATCCATACCTCATCAGACACAGCCATAGCTAAGGCGCCACCGGACCCCCCTTCTCCAATAACAAGGGTAATCACAGGAACTTCCAGGCCAGCCATCAAAGTTAGACTTTCCGCAATTGCCTGACCCTGTCCGCGCTCTTCAGCACCCAGTCCGCAAAATGCGCCCGGCGTATCCACCAAACACAGAATCGGACGATTGAATTTTTCAGCCTGTTTCATCAAGCGCTGGGCTTTTCGATACCCTTCCGGGTTCAGCATGCCGAAGTTGCGCTTGACGCGCTCCTTGGTCCCAACACCTTTTTCTTGGCCCAAAATCGTGAATGCCTGATCGCCAATCCATCCAATCCCGCCAATTAAGGCCGGATCGTCTCCAAATCTTCGGTCTCCATGGAATTCCATGAAACCATCTACCAGTTGTTCGATATACTGTGACGCGACCGGTCGTTTTGAATCCCTGGCTTTGGTTACACGGTCCCAGGCATCCATGGGAAGATCAACCTTCAAAGCCGACAACTCCCGCTTGCGCTTGTCAATGGCTTCAGAGACATCAATCCCGTCTGCCTGCAGCGCTTCCAATCGCTTTATTTCGCTCTCAAGACGTTTAATTTCTTCTCTCATCTTTTCCCTCCATGAAGTCTAAGGATCTCAGACAGAGTCTCCTTCATCTCATTCCGAGGAACAATTTTGTCCACAAAGCCTTTTTCCAATAGGAATTCAGCCCGCTGGAATCCTTCCGGCAAGGTTTGACGAATGGTCTGCTCAATAACCCGTCGACCGGCAAAGCCAATCAACGTGCCCGGTTCCGCCATAATCAGATCCCCCTGCATGGCAAAACTTGCTGTTACGCCACCCGTTGTGGGATCGGTTAATACGGAAAGATAGAGTCCACCCTTTTTGGCATAGGCTTCAACCGCTAAACTGATTTTTGCCATTTGCATCAAGGAAAAGATCCCCTCTTGCATCCTTGCGCCGCCGGATGCACAGAAGATAATCAGTGGCAACTCATCACTTGTCGCCCGCTCCACTGCCAGTGTAATTTTTTCTCCAACAACACTACCCATGCTGCCCATCATAAAGCCCGCGTCCATAACAGCCAAGATACAGTCTTGTCCGTCAATGGATGCCAGACCCGTTATCACGCCTTCAGCTTCTTGACTGCGTTCGCGATAACTTGCCAATTTCTTCTCATATCCTGGAAAGTCCAAAGGATTGGTCTCTTCCATGAGGGCATGGAACTCCTGAAATTCATCAGTAATCTGAGCGATGCGCTCACGCGCGCCCAATCGAAGGTGTTGTCCACATTTTTGGCAAACCCCTTCCGTAGTCTTTAATATTTCAGCATAAAAAATCTCGCCGCAATTGGGACATTTGTGAAAATCCCCTTCAGGAATCACATCCCCTTTGGTAATGGGTTCTGCTTCCAGTTCCGCTTGCGGTGCCTTTTGTTTCGGCAATTGTATTGTCGCATAGGTTCGTTTCTTAAAAAGCATGTTGGTTTCCCCCTATTTCCAATCCGTCTCCAGCCATTTTGTATGAACACGCTGCTCCAAGAAATCAGGATGGCTCAGGATCTCTAGATGGAAAGCCCGATTGGTCTTCAATCCTTCAATCTCAAGTTCAGACAAAGCCTGCATCATCTTAGCGATGGCCAATTCCCGTGTCTCGGCATGGACAATCAATTTGCCAACCATAGAATCGTAGAAAGGCAATACTTCATATCCTGCATAAACTGCACTGTCCATCCGCACGCCAAATCCACCGGGTACGCGCAAAGACGTAATCTTGCCCGGCGAAGGTCGGAATTGATGGGCTGGATCTTCTGCATTCAATCGACATTCAATCGAATGACCTTGAATGGTTATCTTTTCCTGCTCAATATTGAAAGGTTCTCCCTGCGCGACCAAGAGTTGCGCTTGAATCAAGTCGATCCCGGTTACCATTTCCGTAACAGGATGCTCTACCTGAATTCGAGTATTCATCTCAATAAAATAGAAGGAGTAATCATTGCTGACAACAAATTCAATGGTACCAGCATTTTCATATCCCACAGCCGCCGCCGCTTTCACAGCAGCATCAGCGATTTCTTTTCGCACCTTTTTAGGTAAGAATGTTGCCGGCGCTTCTTCCAGCACCTTTTGGTTCCGTCTTTGCAAAGAACAGTCCCGTGTTCCCAAATGGCGAACATTGCCATGCTGGTCTGCAATAATCTGCACTTCAATATGGCGTGGGTTCACAATTAATTTCTCCAAATACATCCGGCCGTCGCCAAAAGCCAAGTCCGCTTCCTGCTTGGCAGCCAGAAAATGCAATTCAAACTCTTCTTCTGACTGAATCACCCGCATGCCTCGACCGCCGCCGCCTGCTGCAGCTTTGACCAAAACCGGATAACCCAAGTCCTTGGCAATCACTTTGCCTTGATCAGCAGTTTCAATCAAACCGTCGGAACCAGGTACGACCGGCACACCCGCTTCAATCATCGATTCCCGGGCAACGGACTTGTCACCCATCTTTTCGATCACCTCCGCCGAAGGACCGATAAACTTTACGCCAGCTTGCTGACACAGCCGTGCAAACTCCGCATTTTCCGACAAGAATCCGAAACCGGGATGGACCGCATCCGCTTGAGACAGACCAACCGCTACCAAAATATTGTTCATATTTAAGTAACTGTCCTTCAAGTCCCTTGAGCCGATACAAAATGCCTCATCCGCAAGTTGCACGTGTAGACTGTCACGATCTACATCAGAATAAACCGCCACAGTCTCGATTCCCAATTGGCGACATGCGCGAATAATGCGTACAGCAATTTCTCCGCGATTCGCTACCAATACTTTTTTCATGTTACACCTTCTTCACTCGGAATAACGGTTGTCCGTACTCAACAGGTTGACCGTTTTCAACCAAGCATTCCAGGATCTCGCATTCCTCTTCAGCCGCAACTTCATTCATCAGTTTCATGGCTTCCACAATGCATACCGTTTGTTCCTTTTTCACCTTGTCCCCTACTGCAACAAAACTGTCTGCATCTGGACTAGGTGCTGCATAAAAGGTTCCAATAATCGGCGAAACAATAAATTCGCCTTCTGTTTCTTTAACTACTTCTACAACCGGCTCAGCCGTTTCTTCTCTTTTTTCAGTAATCTGCGGTTTCTCAGAAACACTTGCAGCTTGTCGCACTTGTACCGGTGCAATGCCTTCCGACTTGTCTGTTACCAACCGCAATCCATCCGTTTCAATTTCTACTCGTACTAGAGATAGCGAATCAATGGTTTGAAGCAATTTTTGAATCTCTTCGATTTTCATCATTCTCTCTCCGTATTTTTATTTAGTCTGTCTAACTATTCGACTTAATAAGTATACGAATGAACCGGAAAACTGTCAATAAATTTCAGAATTAATTTTTTGTGAACAAACAAAAAAACCCCTGATTTTCAGGGGTTTCTCAACGAATCTAGGCCTTAAAGGCTTCGTATTTTTCTGCTTTTACACCACAAACCGGACATGCTTCTTCCGCCGCTCCAGCCACTGTATGACCGCAAATCGGACAAACGGAAACTGTTGCTGCCGCCTCGTAGTCCTTTCCTTTTTCAACCGCTTGTTTTGCCGCCAAGAACAAGTCAGCATGTGTCTTCTCTGCTTCAATGGCAAATTTCATAGATCGAATCGCTTGTTTTTCGTCTTGGGCTTCAGCAACCGAAAGGAAAGCTGGATACATCTGCTCAACCTCATGAAGCTCTCCGCCACGTGCCCATTCCAGATGGTCAACAGTTTTGGCAATGCCGAATCCCGCTCCCGCCGGAACCAAAAAATCACCAGTTTCATTCTTCAATACACGAAAATGTCCGTGCGCATGAACTTGCTCCGCATACGCGATGGCTGCAAATAGGTTTGCAACATTTGGATATCCTTCTTTGGCTGCTTCCTTGCCCCATAGCAAGTAACGCATATGCGCTTGGCTCTCTCCGCCAAATGCGGAACGTAAATTGTCTGCTGTCATTGCATTCATATGTTTTCCTCCTTAAATTGTCCTGATCTAAGTATAGCAGTAGAAACCAATATTTTCAAGATTAAAATGATTATAATTTAATATTTATTATAAATTATTTTTTGCCAATTCTTTGCAATTTTCTGATGATTATGCGGTATAATAGGAGAAAGTGGAGGTTATGCGATGAAACAAAAATTTCGATCTATCATATTAGCTATTCTTCCCCTGATTCTTTTCTGGTTCCTGTTGGTTCCCTCTCTGGAACCTCTCCTGATGGTGCAAGGAATCTTCGCCGTAGGTCTCGTCCTGCTTTTCTCAAAATCCTGGATGTCATCTTCCCAATATACACGGTATTCTGCACTGCAAGTGCTCATTTGCATGCCAAAATACCTGGGCCTGCTTCTGCAGAACATCTATCGGTCCGCCTTTTCCGTTACATTAGCCATTATCAAGCAAGATACTCATCCCGGTGTTGTCGAAGTGCCCATACAAGCGAAAACCCCGCTTGTGCAAACACTCATCGCCAATGCCATTACGTTAACACCTGGCACCATTACATTAGATATCCAAGATACAACCCTATACATATTGTCCATCCGTGATGACGAGGCAACAAAAAAACAGGTCATCCATTCCGTACAAACAAAATTGGAACCATTGGTATTGCCTATTGAAAGGAGTGTCAACCATGATTGAACAAGTCACTACCGCTTTTTTGGTCGGGGCCATTCTTTTCTCCGCATTCTTGTTGATTCGTGGGCCATCCCTTTGGGAACGATTATTGGCATTGAATCTACTGATGGCAAAATCCGTCATCTTGATGACCGTTTATGCAGTTGTTACAGATCAGACAGCCCTATTGGACCTAGTCATTGCCTATGCCATGATCGGTTTTATCGGGATTACACTTATCTGTCGATTCTTGCAGCGAGGAGGTAGAACCAAATGATAGCAAAAACACTACTTGTCATTGGCTGCTTCTTTATCGGGTTCAGCATCTTCGGTATCCTACGCTTCCGAAATATCTATACCAGGATTTTGCTGATTTCAAAGGTAGACACTGTAGCGACCTTAACAATCATTATCGGTTTGATCTTGATGAGAGGCTTTGACATGGCATCGGTAAAACTTATTATTTTGACCGTATTTCTGATGATTACCAATCCCATCAACACCCATATGATTTCTCGGGTTGCCTGGCTCAACGGGGTACCTTTCGAAGACAGTGACAGGAGGCGCTTATGATGATCCCTATTTTCCTGCTCATTCTAATTGCCCTGGCCACAGCTATTAATCTGACCAACAATCATCTAACTGACGTATTCTTGATCTCAGGTTTTTCGCTCTTAACCGCTTTTTGCTATGTCCTATATCAGGCACCCGATGTATCCTTGGCTGAGGTGGCTGTTGGAAGTGCCATCCTGCCATTAATTTTCATTATCTCCATATCCAAGCACCGATCCTTTGTCGTGCTGAATCTCTTGCCCAAGAACTGCGCCATGGAAATGGAAGCCCTCAGTCTGCTGCAAGAGTTCTGCGACCGCTATCGACTGAAATTGGTTTTGGTTGAAGATTTGGCTTTGGATGATGTGGAATTCAAGGTATTCAGAAAAAGAAATATCGACTTGATTATCGAATCCCACGAATACGATGTCTGCACCTTTTCCGGCGTTACAACCAGCTTGATGATGAAAAGGCTGGAATCTCGCATTCAGGATTACGACCAGTTTGAAATGAAAGAAATCAAGGAGGGTGAATTCATTGTCTAATCGCTTTGTCGCCATTATTGTGCCCTTTGGACTTTTACTCATTGTGACCTTGTTCTGGCAAGTCTTGCCTGAACTAACAACACCCATATTCCCCAGCGCCAAAGACTATATTATGGAATTTGGTTTAGCCGAAACCGGGGCAAGGAATCAAGTCTGTGGCATTTATCTTGATTATCGTTTGTTCGACTCCCTATTCGAAACCGGCATTCTGCTGATTACGGTTGCCGGCATCGTCTTTATGGCGAAGAAGGACGAAGATGTATTTTAGGAGGAACCCATGAAGCAATCTCTAATCGTTGTTACCATCAGCCGCATCATGTTGCCCTTCGTTTTTCTCTATGGGATCTACATCATCGTTCACGGCGACTTGTCTCCCGGCGGTGGATTCCAAGGCGGAGCCATTCTGGCTACCGGATTTTTATTGACTTACTTTATCGACGATGAAAGAAAGATCAACTTAAATCGATTGCTGGTTGCGGAAAAACTTCTTTATCTGGGAATTCTGTTTGCAGGAGCCCTCTCCTTGCTGACACGCGGGGAACTTTTTACCAACTTTTTTCCTGCTGAAGTATCGCTTCTTGTACGCCGTTTCTTTTTTATCCTATTAAATGTATTGATCAGTCTTAAGGTCGCAATGGGTTTGACTTCCATTGTTGAAACCTTTATTGAGGAGGGTCAGGGTTGAACACTTCATTGCTATTGATTTTCATATTATTCTGCATCGGCTTTTACGGCCTTTGCGTGGGAAAAACCGTCATCAAGTCCATCTTTAACTTAATGATCGCCCAATCCGCCTTGCTCCTGCTTTTTTTCCAGCTGGCCCATACGCCTGGAGCAGCACCTCCCATTATCGGACAAGCCGCATCTGCAGTCTATGTAGATCCTTATCCACAGGCATTGATGATTACGACCATCGTTATCGGAGCTTCCATCACCAGTCTGTCCCTCATGTTCAGTATCAAAATTTATCACCATTACGGAACCCTTACTTGGAAAAAATTTATGCATAAGGAATGATTCCATGAATATTACCCCCATCATCATTATCTTGATCCCGATTATAACAGCTTGTTTAATCTATCTGATCCATAAACCATGGATCAGTGCTTTGAGCTTTGTCTGTCAAGGTACTTTGACCTTGATCCTATGGCAGTACTCCAGATTCCTGGATACTGTTGGGATACATGATTTCGTCGTTGGACCCTGGACGTCCTGGATTGGTGTGGGTTTAAAAAACGATTTGCTTTCCTTGAGCTTTTTATGGCTAACCCTTTTGTTTTGGTGGGTAACCCTCTTTTATATTTGGTCCTATCGAAAAGAAGACTATAAGTTTCTTTTTTTCCTCTTCTTTTTAGAAGGCACCTTTTTAGGCCTTTTGCAAAGCAATGACCTATTCAATCTTTTTGTTTTTATCGATATCACGACCATTATCTCCACCATACTGATCATCTATGAAAAAGATGGTTACGCCATTAAAAGTGGTGTCTATTACCTGCTTTTCAACTCTGTCGGTATGCTCTTTTATCAATTGGGCTTTATTTTTCTCTATACAACCATGGGGACCTTAAATATGACCCTGCTGGCAGAACGGCTAGCCATGGTACCCCATTCCAATATGTTGAGAATGGCCTATCTTTTTTTCCTGGTTGCCGTTGGTGTGAAGTCGGCTGTATTCCCGGTTTACAATTGGCTGCCACGCGCCCATAGTGCGGCCCCTAGTGCCATTTCGGCTCTTTTGTCAGGCTTGCTGGTCAAGAGCGGCCTATACGCTTTCTTGCGTATCCAAGCCTTATTTTCATTTGATTTTATGAACGAATTCTTTTTTTATCTTGGACTCTTCTCCGCTTTAAGCGGTGTAATCTTTGCTTTGTGCCAAAAAGACCTCAAACAGATCTTGGCTTATCATACCGTTTCTCAAATTGGTTTGATTGTCATGGGATTAAGCACCCCCGATACCATGCTTTATCTGGGTGGAATCACTCATTTGGTTTACCACGCCCTGTTTAAGAGTCTCTTGTTCCTCTGCGCTGGCATTATTATTCATGAAAGCCAAAAGAGACGGGTCACAGAGATTCGAGGTGTTTTTCAAAGTATGCCTTTTATTTCCATCGCCATGATCATCGGCATGCTCTCCATCACCGGGGCTTTTCTCACCAATGGCTATCTGTCAAAAAGTTATTTGACCTACGGCTTAAATGATCATGCCCCTTGGATAAAATGGCTCTTTCAGGCTGTCAATTTTGGAACCGTTGCTTCTTTTCTCAAGATTACTCAGATTTTCATTGGCAAGCCTTCAAATGGAAAAAAAGAATTGCGTGCAGGACAATGCATCGCTGTCGGCATACTGGCCTCTGCTTGTTTGCTGATGCCATGGGTCCATGAGTCCCTATGGGCCAACTTCGGCCTTTCATTGCCCCATCTGAAACTTTTTGCTTGGAACAAGGCTTTGCTCTATAGCATACAAATTCTGACGGGAGTCGCCTTTATCCGATGGATCACAATTCGGGAGCCCCGTTTAATGAGATCTATCCGTCATTTTCAAATCGGTTTCGGTACCTCCAATGCATTAATGCTTTTCTTTCTGCTCTTAATGGTACTTTCAGCCAACCTGATTTAAGGAAACAAGAAGAGGAAAAAACATGAATTTAATCCCAATTGTCATCATTTTTGTTCCTATAATTACTGCATGCATCATCTACCTGGTCCACCGCCCTTGGATTACAGCCCTAGGGTTTCTTTGCCAAGGATTTCTAACACTGACTCTCTTTCGATACTCCCAATTTGTTCAGCAACTCGGGCTTCATGAACTGGGGATTGGCGGCTGGCCGGCTCATATCGGCATTGGATTAAGAAACGACCGCTTATCCATGGCTTTTTTATGGTTGACTATACTCTTTTGGACCATCATTCTGCTTTATATCTGGGCCTATCGAAAAAGAGATTACAAATTTTTGTTCTTCCTCTTCTTTCTTGAAGGCGCTTTTCTAGGTCTTCTTCAAAGCAATGATATTTTTAGCTTCTTTATCTTTGTTGATATCACAACCATTCTTTCTACCATCCTGATCATTTACGAAAAAAACGGTTATGCCATCAAAAGCGGGGTCTTTTATTTGCTCTTCAATTCCGTTGGCATGCTTTTTTATCAGCTCGGCTTTATTTTTCTCTATACCGCCATGGGTACATTGAACATTACCATTTTGACCGAGCGAATTGCAACGGCACCCCATTCCAATTTACTCTTGCTGTCTTATCTGTTTTTCCTGGTTGCTGTGGGTGTCAAGTCAGCCATTTTCCCAGTTTACACCTGGCTGCCAAGGGCGCATAGTGCGGCTCCAAGCGCCATTTCCGCCTTGCTATCCGGCTTGCTGGTCAAAAGTGGACTCTATGCTTTTCTTCGCATGCAGTTTTTGTTCTCAGCCCCCCATATGAATGATTTTTTCTTTTGGCTTGGACTTGTCTCTGCCATTAGTGGCGTCATATTTGCTATCAGCCAAAGTCATTTAAAGCAACTTCTTGCCTATTCGACCGTCTCACAAATCGGCTTGATCACAATGGGGCTCAGCCAGCCTAATAGTCTGCTCTATATGGGCGGGATCACCCACCTCTTCAATCATGCGATCTTTAAAAGCTTATTATTTCTCTGTGCCGGCGTGATCATCCACCGAACAGGAAAAAAGAAATTATGTGACATCAAAGGCATTTTGTCGACCATGCCCTGGCTGTCCGCAGCCATGATCATTGGCATGCTGGCTCTTTCAGGCGGTTTCTTAACCAATGGTTATCTTTCAAAAAGCCTCCTGCTCTATGGTCTTGAAGGAAAGCCTGCCATTGCAACCTTGGCTTTTCACTTTGTCAATCTAGGGACCATTATCTATCTGCTGAAATTGTCCCAAATCTTTTTTGGCCATGCTGCTCAACCGCAAAAACCCATCGTATTGGGTCAAAGGCTGGCCATTACCATTTTGGCCACAACCTGTTTGGTACTCCCTTGGTTCAAACATGATTTATGGGCTTATTTTGGACTGTCTCTTCCCCATATTTCTCTCTTTACTTTAGAAAAAGCCATCATATATGGGGCGCAGTTAGCTATAGGATTCTGGTTTGTCAAAAGGGTCATCAGGCAGGAACCCAAATTTATGCGAAGCATACGGAATTTCCAGTTTGGTTTCGGTTCTTCCAACGCCTTAATGCTATTGTTCTTGATTCTAATGATTGTATCAGCTAATCTATACTAGAAGACAAACATAAAGGAGATGCTTATGATCACAAATTGCAGCAATTGTCGGCACCGCTTTTCCTGGAAAGAAAGAAGCCGTGAGATATGGATGAAAAACAGTTCCCTGCGCTGTCCCAAGTGTCACCAGCGCTATCGCCAATCTTTAGTTTCCAGGGTCTTGCTTTTAATACTGATTCCACTTCCTTTGATCCTGCGCTATTTTATTCCAGCTTTGCCGCCTTACTCTTTCTTTCTTTGGATGGGCATTCTGGTTGTGACAGCGCCGTTTTTAACCTGGTTTGTCCCTATTGATGACAATGGGAAAAAGATTGAATAATGAATCGTCCTCTGAAATAAAAAAAGCCATGATTCTTTCGAATCATGGCTTGCTTTGTCTTATTCCGCTTCCGGTGTAAATACACGCGCCGCCAGCTGCTCATCATAATGATAGAAAGCTGCTTTGTTGTCGCCGATACGCTCCAACTTGTCAATCATGCTTTGCATATTATCTTCTTCTTCCACTTGCTCGTCAACGAACCAGTTCAAGAAGCTGATTGTCGCATATTCACGATCCTTTGTCGCAATATCCATCAAATTGTAAATGCGTGCAGTAACGCGCTTTTCATGCTCCAGCGCCTCTTCTACAACCGCCAAAACAGAATCATATGAATTGATTGGTTCTGGAATTGCCGCGATGGCTGCATGACCGCCTTGCTCACTGATATAGTTGTAGAACTTCATCGCATGGAATCGTTCTTCTTCCGCTTGAACCATGAAGTAGTTTGCGAATCCGTCATATCCTTCACTTCGCAAGTGAGAAGCCATTGCGATATAGGCGAATTCCGACAGCAATTCGTAGTTCATTTGGTCGATCATTGCATCCATTAACTCTTTAGAAATTTTCATTTTGATTTCCTCCTTTTTTGTCTCTATACCATATATTACCTTGTTTTTTCAGAAATAATCAAGGGATTTTCAAAATATAGGCTTTGACTTGGAAAAGCAATGCCAACACCTTCCTCTTCCAAATAGGAAAGGATCTTCAAATTCAGATCTTCTCTCACTTCCATCAAGGTACCATACTCGGAAGAATCCGCAAAATAGGTGATCAAAAAATTTAAGCTGGAATCGCCAAACTCCTTAAATCGTACCATAACAGAATTTTCATCCACCTGCGGATGGGCTTTGATCAATGCTTCCATACCCTCCCGTATCCTTTTAAGCGTCTCGGCTTTGGTTCCATAGACAACACCCAATTCATATTTGACCCGTCTCTTGTCTCGGCGTGAATAATTGTAAACCGGAGAGTTGGCAATATTGGAATTCGGCATAATAATCATTTCCTTTTCAAAGGTGCGAATCCTTGTGGTGCGAAACTTAATCTCTTCTACTACGCCTTCTTCCGATCCAATACGAACGATATCACCCAAATCAAAATGACCATCCAGAACAATAAATACACCGGCAACAAAATTGGCAATGGTATCCTGGGCTGCCAAAGCAACGGCCAAAGAACCGATTCCAAGACCCGCTACCAATGTATTCAAGTCGTAACCGAACTCTTTTAGCAATACACTGCCGGCAATGACCAAAACGACGACTTTCAGTACCTTGCCAATCATGCGATTGACAGCGCCTTTGGCTTCCATTTGAATATGGCTGGCTGTTGCAGATTCAATGCGATGCTCCAGCAGTTTGCTGGCCTGATAGCAGGCATAGGCCACGGCCAGAATCCCTGCCACACGAAAGCCTTTGTCTATTACAGCCGGCACCGTTCCAGTCCAATCTACAAAATATGCCGATAAAAGGATTCGAGCAGACAAATATAGATTCAACAGATTCAACAGCCATTTTACAGGTGTTTTAAAGGCTTGGTTAACCTGATCAAAGGTTTTAAGACCAAACCGAGAAAAGATCCGCTCCAGCATTCGCTGATAGCGAGGAAATCCAACCCGTATTACAATTCGGAATCCAATAAAAATCGCCAAAGCCATTATGACTCTTCCCATTGAAATTCCAGCTATGTTCATATCAAGCAATTCGCTCATTTGACTCTCTCCTTTTTGCTCCATTTCCATTTACCAGCCAGATACCCAAAACGACCAGCAACAAAGCCATACCATGTATGATCGTGAATGACTCACCCAAAAAGACCGCTGACAATAGACTGCCAAAGACCGGAATTAAGAATTTATAGAGGCTCACTTCTCCTGCTTTATTGAAAACCAAGAGCGTATACCACAGACCGAAAGCAACCGCCGACAAGAAGGCGGCATATAGCAGTAGGACAAAACCCAGTCCTGTCCACTGAATACTGCCGGGCTGCATACCCGACAAGCCTCCTGACAATAGAATCAGGGCACCCATACACATCTGGCTTCCCGTCATCACCAGAATGTTCATGCGTTTGCCCAATTCCTTGCCATAAATGGCTGCGACAGACGCCACCGTGTTGGCGATAAAAATAAAACCTTCTCCGTTCCATTTCAATGAAAAATCCAAAGGGCCCTTTAAGAGGGCTACCGCCACTACCCCGATCATGCCAAGCACCAGGCCCGAGATTTTTCTGCGGTTCAAACGATCATCCGGATAATAGAAATGCGCCATAATGGCAACAATAAAGGTACCCATCCCCACCATAATCGAAGAAGTGACTCCGCTGGTTCTCGCCAAACCATTGTAAAAGAAAAAGTACTGCAGCGTTGTGCTCATCAATCCCATTATGAGTACAAGTTTCCAATATCCTTTCAACTCGGGCAGAATCTTTTTTTGATGACGAAAGCTAAAAAATACGAGTATAAATATCCCCGCCAAAAGAAAGCGGATCCCTGCAAACACCATTTTTGCGAACACGTCATCCGCTGCCATATTCAATTCCGAATAAGAAATTTTCAGTACAGGAAACGCACTGCCCCATAAAAGACCGCAAAGGGTCGCAACCAGGGCGATTACCGAACGCTTCTGCCACGTTGTAGCCTCCATTTAACTCCTCCATTAGAGAAATCATCCTTAGGCCATGCGCAAGTCTGATTTCATCATTCCCCCCCCTTTGTATATCAAAGCAGGACCTATCTTTAAAATTTTACCACTTTTCTCCAGACTATGAAAGCATGAAAAAACCCGCAATGCATAAACATTGCGGGTTTTGAAAATACAGTTCTTAACGCTTTGAGAATTGTGGTGCACGACGTGCTTTCTTAAGACCGTATTTCTTTCTTTCCTTCATACGTGGGTCTCGAGTCAACATGCCTGCTTTCTTCAATGTTGGACGGTATGACTCGTCAACACGAAGAAGTGCACGCGCGATTCCGTGTCGGATCGCACCAGCTTGACCAGTGAATCCACCACCGTGAACACGAACAATTACATCATATTTATCTGCTGTACCCGTTACTTTCAACGGCTCCAATGCTTTAACAACCAATGTTTCAAAGTTAAAGAACTCACGTACTTCACGCTCGTTTACTTTAACAACACCCGTTCCTGGAACCAAACGTACACGGGCGACTGATTTCTTTCTGCGACCAGTTCCCTGGTATTGCGCTTTTGCCATGATACAGTCCTCCCTCTCTAACCTTTGTACGGTACCGGTTGCTGTGCTTCATGCGGATGCTCAGTTCCTTGGTACACTTTCAATTTGCTTAGCATTTGTCGTCCCATAACATTCTTAGGAAGCATGCCTTTTACAGCGTGTTGGATCGCGAATTCCGGCTTGTCTCGAAGCAGGTCACGATATTTAACTTCCTTCATTCCACCTGGATGTTGGGAATGGTGACGATATAGTTTCTGATCCAATTTCTTACCAGTCAATTGAATCTTCTCTGCATTAATTACAATTACAAAATCTCCTGTATCCACATGAGGTGTGTAGATTGGCTTGTGCTTGCCGCGAAGAATCGTTGCAACTTCTGTTGCCAATCGACCCAATTTCTTTCCTTCCGCGTCAATGATATACCATTTGCGTTCTACCTCATGAGGTTTCGCTAGCGTCGTTTTCATGCGACTTCCTCCTTGGTTTTTTCATCATCCTGTCAAAAAAACCGGGGCTAGTGGTTTTTCTATCAGACTTTTCTATTATAAAGAACTTGACTGAGATTGTCAAGATGATTCAACGTTTAATCTATAGAATTCGATCTTGTCCAAGCTTCTCTTTCCTCTGCGGAATAAAAAACCTTCTCAAGACTCAATCCTTCGGGTGTTACGGTCTTTCCGCCCAGGGTGCGATCCTGTGTTTCCAGAATTTGCTGGATGACATCCTCTTCCAACCTGCCTCGGCCAATGTCGATCAAAGTACCTACCATCACTCGCACCATATTATACAAATACCCGCTGCCAGCCGTAATAAATTCCCAATCGTTTCCATTTCTATGAATGGATGCATGGTATACGCTTCGAACAGTAATTTCCTTGTCACATCGTGCACTGGTAAATCCTTTGAAATCATAGGTCCCAATAAATGACTTGGCTGCTCTCGCCATTTTTTCCTGGTCCAAGTCCCAGCCAACACGCAGGGCATAACGACTCTGCCTGGCCCGAGGAATTTTCTCCGTGTAAAAACGGTAACGGTAGACTTTGCCTTTGCAGTCATATCGACTATGGAAATCAGAAGGCATCTCCTTGGCATCCAAGATGACGATATCCCTCGGCAGTTTGGCATTTAATGCTCTTGTCAGATCTTGCGCTGGAATGGGTACAGTCCAATCAAAATGAGCAAACTGACCGCCGGCATGCACGCCCTTATCCGTTCTGCCTGAACCATGCAGTTCAATCGGTTCTTTGGCCATCCGACTGAGTGCCGTTTCGATTTCTCCTTGTACCGTTCTGAATTCCTGCTGGCGTTGCCAACCATAAAAGTCAGCACCATCATATTCAATTAACAATCCATATCTTTTTACCATGAACGGCTCCAAATCAATAAAACTAAATATCCAACGGACATCACGGCGGTAAAGAAGTCTCTTTTTTGGAAGGTCAATACCTTCAACCGCGTACGCCCCTGACCGCCTCGATAACATCTTGCTTCCATGGCCATAGCCAACTCATCAGCCCGTCGGAAGGCACTAATAAACAGGGGTACCAATAAAGGCACCAGACTCTTGGCGCGCTGAATCAGATTTCCACTTTCGAAATCCCCCCCACGAGCCATTTGCGCTTTCATAATCTTATTGGTTTCTTCCATCAAAGTGGGAATAAACCGCAAAGCAATGGTCATCATCATGGCCAATTCATGAGCAGGCACACCGATCTTTCTAAATGGATTCAAGAGCTTCTCGATTCCATCGGTTAACTGGATAGGGGATGTTGTCAGTGTCAAGAGAGATGTCCCCGTAATCAGCAGGGTCAATCGGATGGCCATAAATGAAGCTTGGCGGAATCCTTCCCGCGTCACGGTCAATCTCCCGAAAATGGTAAACCACGTTTCCCCTGGGGTTAAAAACATATTCAAGACAAAAGTCAAAATGATAATCATCAAGATAGGCCGCAAGCCTCGAACAATGAATTTCAAAGGTACTTTCGACAAAGCAATGCTCAAGCCCAAATATGCGATCACTACGCCGTATGCCAAAAATTGATTGACGACAAAAAGCGATACAATAAACATAAAAGTGGCAAGAATCTTTAAACGGGGATCCAAACGATGGATCACCGTATTCCCCGGGTAATATTGACCAATCGTTACATTTCCAATCATGCCCGGGCCTCCTTTAACACTTGAAGCAAGGCTTTCTTTGCCTCATCAACCGTTAGTACTGTCTCATCGATGGCAAAGCCTTTTTCGCGCAAGCGTCCCATCAATTCGGTCACTTGTGGAATGCCCAAACCAATTTCCCGAAGGCGTTCGGCCTGTTGGAAAACTTCTCGTGGGCTGCCCTGCATCTCAATAGCGCCCTTGTACAAAACCACCAAGCGATCCACCAGTTTTGCCACATCTTCCATGCTATGGGAAACCAAAATCAAAGTAAGGTTGTCATCCTTTTCATGAAGGCTCTTAATTTGTCCCAATATCTCGTCACGACCATGCGGATCAAGTCCCGCTGTCGGTTCATCGAGAATCAGAATTCGTGGTTTCATGGCCAAAACACCGGCAATCGCCACCCGTCTTCTTTGTCCCCCCGACAAATCGAAAGGCGATCGTTCCCCGACAACTTCAGGATCCAATCCAACAAGACGCAAAGCTTCATCAACGCGCTCATTCACTTCCGCTTCAGAAAGACCAAGATTCTTGGGTCCGTATGCCACATCCTTCTTAACGGTTTCTTCAAACAATTGATACTCCGGATATTGAAAAACAAGTCCGACTTTCCGACGTACATCTCGAAGTTTGACGCCTTTTTCAGTGATATCCGTTTCCTCAATGACAATCGTTCCGGAGCTGGGTTTAATCAAAGCATTCAAATGCTGGATCAAGGTTGACTTTCCTGATCCCGTATGTCCAATCAATCCAACGAACTCCCCGGACTGAATCTCTAAGTTGATGTCCCTCAGCGCCTGGACTTCAAAGGGCGTATTGGGACTGTAAATATGATTTAACTGCTCTATACGTATTGACATAATTCTTCTACCATCTCTTCTATTGATAAAATATCATCAGACAAGGCAATCCCCTCTTGAATCAATTGATGTGCCAAGTCCGTCACTTGCGGTATATCCAGTCCCAGTTCTTTCATGCGGTTGACCTGGTTGAAGATCTTTTTGGGTTGATCATCCATGACAATCTTGCCCTTCTCCATGACCAGCACTCGATCCGCTAAAATCGCTTCATCCATGTAATGGGTGATCAGAAGAATCGTTTTTTTCTGTTCGTGATTCAACTTTAAAATTGTATTGATGACTTCCCGTCTGCCGGAAGGATCCAGCATGGCGGTCGGTTCGTCAAATACAATACAATCCGGCTCCATGGCCAATACCCCTGCAATGGCAATTCGCTGCTTCTGCCCGCCCGATAAAAGATGAGGGGCTCGATCACGAAAGGCCGACATTTCCACGGTCTCCAAAGCTCGGTCCACCCGTTCTCTGATTTCCGGCTGAGGTACGCCCAGGTTTTCAGGCCCAAAAGCAATATCTTCTTCAACAATCGTTGCAACCAATTGGTTGTCGGGATTTTGAAATACCATTCCTGCTGTCGAACGAATATCCCAGATTTTTTCAGGATCCTGGGTATCCATTTCATTAATCCGCACATGTCCTTCCGTCGGCAAAAGCAATCCATTAATCAATTTTGCCAAGGTCGACTTGCCGGACCCATTGTGTCCCAATACGGCAACAAACTCACCGGCTTGCACCGTAAAGCTAATATGATCAAGGGCACGAACATTCTCTTCCTGCCCCTTGTATTCGTAACTAAGGTCTTCTACACGAATCATTGTCTTCATACTTTTCCTCATCGCTTCTAGGTAAGAAAACAGGGACTAAGCCACTTGAACTTAATCCCCGGATGCTAAACCTACACCAATTCTACAATCGCCATTTCGGCGCCGTCGCCCTTGCGAGGTCCTAATTTATAAACGCGTGTGTAACCACCGTCGCGCTCGGCATATTTCGGTGCAATCTCGTCAAACAACGATTTTACAACCGTTTCATCATAGATGAATGCCAAAGCTTGGCGACGCGCGTGCAAATCGCCGCGCTTACCCAATGTGATCATCTTCTCCGCCATGCGACGCGCTTCTTTTGCTTTCGCTACCGTAGTCTCGATTCTGCCGTTTGCAAGCAAGCTTGTCGTTAAGTTTCGAATCGTCGCCATACGGTGATCGGTTGCCATGCCAAGTTTCCTTTGCTTAGCCACTCGTATCCCCTCCTTCGGTCTCTTACTCGTCAGATTTCTTTAGGCCTAAGCCCAGTTCAACCAACTTATGTTGTACTTCCTCAAGAGATTTCTTCCCAAGGTTTCTAACTTTCATCATATCTTCTTCAGATTTGTTTGTCAGCTCGTTGACCGTATTGATCCCCGCGCGTTTCAAACAGTTGTAAGAACGAACAGACAAGTCCAGCTCTTCGATAGTCATCTCCAGAACCTTCTCTTTGTCTTCTTCTTCCTTCTCTACCATGATTTCGACATTGCTTACATGCTCCGTCATCTCGATAAAGAGGTTCAGATGCTCATTCATTACTTTAGCGCCAAGCGCCGCTGCTTCATCCGGCTTGATGGTTCCATCCGTCCAGATTTCCAGAGACAACTTGTCGTATTTTCCTTCCTGACCAAGACGCGTATCCGATACATGATAGTTGACTCGTTTCACCGGAGTGAAAATTGAGTCAACAGCGATTTCTCCAATCGACATATCATCACGCTTGTTTTGATCAGCAGGAACATAACCGCGACCTTTGACCATCTTCATTTCCAGGTAGAGGTTCGCATTTTCATCCAAAGTGGCGATATGCAGATCTTTGTTGACAATTTCAACGTCAGGACCTGTAACAATATCTCCAGCCTTGATTTCGCCCGCGCCTTGTGCCTCGACAATCAGCGTTTGCGGCTCGTCGACATACATCTTTGCGGCAATGGACTTGATGTTGAGAATCAATTCCGCGACATCTTCGACAACACCAGGGATCGTTGAGAATTCATGAAGAATTCCTTGAACCTTGATCGAAGAAACAGCCGCACCCGGCAAAGAAGACAACAAAATTCGTCTTAGCGAGTTGCCTAGGGTAATCCCGTATCCGCGCTCCAATGGTTCTACAACAAATTTCGCGTAATGTTTTTCTTCACTCGAGTCAATCAGCTCAATCTTTGGCTTTTCAATCTCAATCATACTAACCCTCCTTTTCAGTTATCATACTGAGGGCACCTATTAGATCCATTTTCTGCGATCGTGTACCTCTTCAATTATACCCTTCTTCGTTTTGGTGGTCTACAGCCGTTGTGTGGTACTGGCGTAACATCTTTGATCAACGTAACATCTAATCCCGTTGCTTGCAAAGATCGAATTGCCGCTTCACGTCCTGAACCAGGACCCTTCACGTATACCTCAACAGTCTTTAAACCATGCTCCATCGCAGCTTTTGCAGCCTTTTCAGCAGCCATTTGCGCAGCAAATGGTGTTGACTTTCTAGAACCTTTGAATCCCATTCCACCGGCAGACGCCCAAGAAATAGCATTTCCGTTAAGGTCTGAAATCGTAACGATCGTGTTGTTGAAAGTCGACTTGATATGCGCTTGGCCATTCTCGATATTCTTTCGCTCTCTTCTGCGAACGCGAGTTTTTTGTTGTTTCTTAGCCATGTATAGACCCTCCTTTCAGCTATTTTTTCCTTGTTACTCGGTTGCCTTTAGGACCCTTGCGGGTTCTAGCATTATTTTTCGTGTTTTGACCACGAACCGGCAAGCTTCTTCTATGACGAAGGCCTCGGTAGCAGCCGATATCGCGAAGACGTTTGATGTCCATAGCGATTTCACGACGAAGGTCACCTTCTGTCGTGTAGTTGTTGATTTCTTTTCGAATCTTTGATACTTCGTCTTCCGTCAAATCCTTAACGCGCGTTTCTGGGCTGATGCCAGTCGCAGTCAAGATTTTGTTCGATGTCGTACGGCCAATACCGAAAATATACGTTAGGCCGATCTCTACACGCTTGTCGCGCGGTAAATCCACACCTTTAATACGTGCCATTTCGTTCTACACCTCCCTGCTCGTGTTAACCCTGCACTTGCTTGTGCTTGGGATTTTCACAGATGACCATGATCTTCCCATGGCGTCGAATAATCTTACATTTTTCACAAATCTTCTTTACCGACGGTCTTACTTTCATCGTAATCCCTCCTTGTTTACTACTTTCTCCACGTAATCCTACCCCGGTTCAGATCATAAGGTGAAAGTTCCAGCACGACGCGGTCCCCAGCCAAAATTCGAATGTAGTGCATTCTTAGTTTGCCTGATACGTGTGCCATAACAACATGTCCGTTTTCAAGTTTGACACGGAACACGGCGTTTGGAAGCACTTCCACAACTGTGCCTTCGACCTCAATCACGTCCTTTTTCTTTTTGGACGCTGGATTCGTTTTTTTGGACACTTTTCAAACCTCCGATCCTTAGCGAATTTCCTCATGTTGACCATAAGGCGCTAATAGTTTTCGTACATACGCATTGTTCATTTTGATCTTGGAATCCATTCGTTCCTGAAATTCATTCAGAACCGTATGGCTTACTGCAAGATGTTTGATCTTTTTCTTTTTCGGGTTTGCGAGTCTCCGCAAGTCGCCATCGACAAGCAGTACATAATGCTGATCGAGGACTTCCAAGACAAGAAACACGCGGTCTTTGTCTCGCCCCGCTTTGGAACGGACGACTTGACCGATTTGGATGGATGTTGTTCGTTCCATCGTTTCACCTCTTTTATCGCATGGATAATATGTCAGGTTCTCCATCCGTGATGGCGACTGTGTTCTCATAATGTGCGGAACGCTTCCCGTCCATTGTTACCACCGTCCAATGGTTGGGCAGTACACGAACAGTAAACCTTCCCTCATTAATCATCGGCTCAATCGCTAATACCATGCCTTTTTGTAACCGAGGACCTCGACCTGCCGGTCCGTAATTCGGGATTTGGGGATCTTCGTGCAATTCACGTCCGATCCCATGTCCCACATAATCGCGGACCACAGAAAACCCACGGGCTTCCACATACGCTTGAATCGCATGGGAAATGTCTGAGAGGCGATTGCCGACCTTAGCAAACTTGATTCCTTCGAAGAAGGATTGTCTTGTTACTTCGATCAGGCGACTTGCCTCTGCGTCAATGGTTCCCACGCCATGCGTGCGAGCCGCATCCCCGTAGTATCCCTCAATGATCGCACCTGTATCAAGACTCACAATGTCGCCTTCCACCAACGCGCGGGCTCCGGGAATACCGTGAACCACTTCATCGTTGACAGAGATACAAACACTACCGGGAAATCCACCGTAGCCTTTGAAGGCTGGGATTCCGCCGCGGCTTCGGATAAACTCTTCCGCCGCTTCATCGAGTTCCTTTGTCATGATACCTGGTTGTATCAACCCCGCCAAATACTCATGCGTCAATGCGGTCAAGACATTGGCCCTGCGCATCAATTCAATTTCTCTTTGGCTTTTGATCTGTATCATTTCATGTCCCTTCTACTTGACAACCGCCTCAATGGCAGCTTCTATTGAAGTTTTAACTTTTTCGATGGTCTGAGTCCCATCAATGTCCAATACAACGCCATGCTTTCGATAATAATCGATCACTGGCGCAGTGTTGTGATGAAACACTTCAAGTCGCTTGCTTACCGCAGTCTCATTGTCGTCCGAACGCTGAATCAACTTGGCACCACATACATCGCAAATGCCTTCTTGCTTCGGTCGTTTGTACAACAGATGATAACTAGCGTTGCAATCGAGGCAGGTCCGTCGATCCGAGATTCTGTGAATCAGGATATCATCAGGTACTACAATATTCACCAGTGAGTTGATTTTACAATCAAGCTTTTGCAAATATTGATCTAATGCCTCTGCTTGAACAACCGTTCGCGGAAAACCATCCAACAAAAATCCATTCTTGCAATCCTCTTGTTTCAGCCGTTCTTCAACGAGCTCTAAAACCAGATCATCCGGAACCAACTGTCCCTTGGAAATATACCCATCGGCAATCTCTCCAAGCGGTGTTCTTCTTCGAATGTGATCACGCAAAATATTTCCTGTTGAAATATGCGGAATCCCGTACTTCTCAATGATATTCGTCGCCTGCGTCCCCTTACCAGCGCCCGGCGGTCCTACCAAAATAAGCCTCATCTGACCATCTCCTTTTACAATCCCCTATCATGAAACTTATCCCCTATATTCAGTTTCGTACCATGCATTTGTTACAACCCTTTATTGCTTTTTGTTACTTTAAAAATCCCTTATAGTGGCGTTGCAACATTTGCGCTTCAATCTGCTTGAAGGTTTCAAGCGCAACACCGATGATGATGATTAACGATGTGCCGCCAAACTGAATCTGCAAGTTTGTAAAGACTGAAATCAATGTTGGCAATACTGCGATCACACCCAGTGAAAGCGCACCCAACAAGGTGATTCGGTTTACAACGCTTGAAAGATACTCGGCTGTCGGCTTTCCAGGACGGCGTCCAGGAATAAATCCACCGTATTTCTTCAGATTGTCTGAATACTCAATTGGATTAAACTGAATCGCCGTATAGAAATACGTAAAGAATACAATCAATCCAAAGTTCAAAATAGTGTAGACTACCATTCCAGGTTCACCCGGAGTTGGTGCCAACCACTTGTTAACAAAGTTTGCATATCCGCTTCCTGGGAAGAACATCCCGATGGTTGGCAAGAATGCCAATACTGAAGTGGAGAAGATTACTGGAATTACACCAGCCATCAACACTTTCAAAGGAATATGCGTGCTTTGTCCACCGTATAGCTTGCGGCCAACAACACGTTTAGAATACTGAACGGGAATCTTACGTGATCCCTCCTGAATAGCAACCACGCCAGCAATAACGACGACGGATACTACCAAGAACAGAATCAATTCAATCAAGCTGACCGTTCCAGCGGAGAACAGCTTGAATGTGTTGATATAATCACCAGGCAATCGGCTGACAATACCTGTAAAGATAATCAGCGAGATGCCGTTTCCGATGCCGTTTGTTGTGATTTGCTCACCCAACCACATCAAGAATGCCGTACCAGCTGTCAATACGATGATGACGGTAAACTTTGTCATAAAAGTGTCGTCAATCAACGCACGGTTGAATAAACCAATACTGATACCGAAAGCTTGAACCAACGCAAAGATAACTGTACCGATTCGCGTTCGTTGTGCCATCTTCTTGCGTCCTGCTTCTCCTTCGCGAGCCAGTAGTTCCCAGCTCGGCAACGCGATTGTCAACAATTGCACGATGATGCTTGCTGTGACATAAGGATAGATGCTCAATGCAAAAATTGTAAACTGTGAAAACGCACCGCCTGCCATTACGTCAAAGAATCCGAGGATTCCATTTTCCTGACTAGCAAATAGCGCTTGAATGGCTTGTGAATTCATCCCTGGTACTGGAATTGCTGCACCGATTCGATAAATCACCAGCATCATGAATGTGAAGATCATGCGTTTTCTCAGATCGGGAATTTTCCATGCGTTTTTCAAAGTTTGCAGCATCTAGATCACCTCTGCCTTTCCACCTGCCGCTTCGATTTTCTCGATGGCAGATTTGCTGAATTTGTGTGCCTTAACTGTCAATTTCTTTTCAAGTTCACCGTGACCCAATACTTTAACACCGTCACCGATCTTGCTGATCAAGCCAGCTTCCAACATCATAGCCGGTGTAATTTCAGTTCCTTCTTCGAATTGGTTCAACATCTTCACGTTTACTGATGCGATATGGCTTGCAAAACGAGCGTTGCTGAAACCACGCTTCGGCAAACGACGTGCCAAAGGCATCTGTCCGCCTTCAAAACCAATTCGTACGCTACCGCCTGAACGGGACTTCTGTCCGTCTTGTCCGCGGCCTGCTGTCTTTCCTTGACCAGTCGCAGTACCTCGACCTAAACGCTTACGGTTTTTTGTCGTGCCTGCGTTTGGCTTTAACGAATGTAGCTTCATGGTTGCACCTCCTTTTAGACTACTCGACGATTTCAACCAAATGGTTGACTTTATTAATCATGCCTCGAATTTGAGGTGTGTCCTGTTTTTCCACTACCTGACCGATCTTGCGCAGTCCCAAAGCTTGAACCGTCTTGCGTTGTTTTTCGATCCTACCGATCGTTGACTTCACCAATTTGACTTTGATCGTAGCCAAGGTCTACACCCCCTAACCTAAGATTTCTTCTACTGTTTTCCCTCGCATCTTTGCAACATCTTCCGGACGCTTCAAGCTGGCAAGTGCCACCATTACAGCGTTGGTCATGTTGCGCGGATTGTTGGAACCCAGAGATTTTGTTCGAATGTTCTTAATGCCTGCAAGCTCCAATACGGCACGTACTGGACCGCCGGCAATTACGCCTGTACCTTCTGGTGCAGGTTTAAGCAATACTTTGCCCGCTCCGAATTCCCCGATGATTTGATGAGGAATCGTTCCGTCTTTTAACGGTACAAGGACAAGATGCTTTTTCGCGTCTTCGACTGCTTTTCGGATTGCGTCCGGAATTTCGATTGCTTTCGCCATACCCACTCCGACGTGTCCATTTTCATCACCAACAACGACCAAAGCTGAGAAGCGGAAGTTACGTCCACCCTTAACAACTTTAGTGACGCGGTTGATGTTTACCATTTTTTCTTGTAAATCCAATTTGCTTGGATCAATTTTCGCACGTCGCATCATTTACCTCCTCGTCCTAGAATTTTAGTCCTGCCTCACGAGCAGCTTCTGCGAGGGCTTTCACACGGCCATGGTAGATGTATCCACCACGATCGAATACGACTTCTGAAACCCCTTTTTCCAAAGCGCGCTCTGCTGCCAATTGGCCAATGCGCTTTGCTGCATCGATATTGGACGTACTTTCCATGTCACCCTTAACGTCTTTCTCTACAGTTGACGCTGAAACAATTGTTTTGCCAGAAGCATCATCGATGATCTGCGCATAAATGTGTTTCGAGCTTCTGAATACATTTAGACGTGGGCGCTCAGGAGTTCCTTGGATCTTATTTCGTAGACGCATATGTCTTTTTTGACGACTTTTGTTCTTATCGATCTTTTTAAACACGCTGTTCACTCCTTTCTATCGACACCCAACTGGATTACTTACCAGTCTTTCCTTCTTTACGACGTACATATTCGCCTTCATATCGAACACCTTTTCCTTTGTAAGGTTCAGGTTTTCTCCAGTCACGAATAACGGCCGCATAGTTGCCGACTTGCTGCTTGTTGATGCCTTTAACAACGATTTTGTTTTGACCTTCAACTACAGTTTCGATTCCCTCAGGATCTACCATCACTACTGGATGAGAGAATCCAAGGTTCAACGTAAGCTCTTTTCCTGACTTTGCTGCACGGTATCCAACGCCGATGATTTCCAAACGCTTCTCAAATCCTTTTGAAACGCCTTCCACCATATTGGCAACCAATGCACGTGTCAAGCCATGAAGAGAGCGATGTCGCTTATTATCTGTTGGGCGAGAAACCAAGATTTGTTTCTCTTCCACAGTAATTGTGATATCTTGATCCATTGCTTCAACCAATTGACCTTGTGGGCCTTTCACTGTAACGACGTTCTTCTCGTCAACAGTAATCTCTACGCCTGCAGGGAGTTCAATCGGTTTTAGACCTACTCTAGACATTTTCTAACACCTCCTGATTTCTTCTACCAAACGTAGCAGATAACCTCTCCGCCAACATGTTCTTTTCTTGCTTGTCTATCAGACATGATTCCCTTTGAAGTCGAAATCATCGCTACACCGAGTCCGCCAAGAACACGAGGAAGCTCGTTATTCTTTGCATATACTCTCAATCCCGGTTTTGAAATTCGCTTGATTCCCGTAATAATGCGAGAGTTGTCAGCGCTGTATTTCAATTGGATTCGGATGATCCCTTGCTTGTCGTCTTCAATGACATCATAGCCTTTGATATATCCTTCTTCTACTAGAAGTTGCGCGATCGCCACTTTGATTTTCGATCCAGGAACCTCGCAAGACTCATGTCGTGCATTGTTCGCATTTCGAATTCGCGTTAGCATATCCGCGATAGGATCTGTCATTACCATACGAGTAACCTCCTTCCGATTTGTTGATTACCAACTTGCCTTCTTAACCCCAGGGATTTCTCCACGGTATGCCATTTCTCTAAAGCAAATTCGGCAGATGCCGTACTTGCGAAGAACTGCATGAGGGCGTCCGCATACTTTGCAGCGGGTATAGGCTCTAGTGCTAAACTTTGGTTTCTTTTGTTGCTTAAGTTTCATTGCTTTCTTAGCCATTTTAGTCCCTCCTTCTACTTAATAAACGGCATTCCCATAAGGGCAAGAAGCGCTCGTGCCTCTTCATCTGTTTTTGCTGATGTTACGACAACAATGTCCATGCCTCGAATGGCGTCAACCTTGTCATACTCGATCTCAGGGAAGATCAATTGCTCTTTGATTCCCATCGCGTAGTTTCCACGACCGTCAAATGACTTGTCGGAAACTCCACGGAAGTCACGTACGCGCGGCAGCGCAAGGCTAACCAACTTGTCGTAAAAATCGTACATCTTTTGTCCTCGCAAAGTCACTTTCGTACCGATCTTCATGCCTTCTCGAAGCTTGAAGTTTGCGACTGATTTCTTCGCTCTCGTTACGACTGGGTTTTGACCCGTGATAATTCGAAGCTCTTCGATCGCGCTGTCTAATGCTTTCGGATTATCCTTCGCTTCGCCAAGACCGATATTGAGAATAATTTTCTCTAGTTTTGGAACTTCCATCATGTTTTGATATTGGAATTTTTCCACCAAAGCCGGAACGACTTCGTTCACGTATTTATCTTTTAATCGTGATTCCACGGTCTATACCTCCTTTCAGAACATTCGCCTAGTCAAGCACTTCGCCTGTCTTCGCGCATACTCTTACTTTCTTATTGTCATCCAAGCGCTTGGAACGAGTGCGTACACCCTTCTTCAATTGCTTGTTGTATAGCAGTACATTTGAAGCATGGATTTTGCCTTCTTGATGAAGGATTCCACCCTGCTGCATTTGTGGCGTTGCTTTCATGTGTTTTGTTACCATGTTAACGCCTTCTACGATAATGCGTTGCTCTTTCGGGAAAACAGTCAAAACTTTGCCTACTTTACCCTTATCTTTTCCGGAGATCACTACTACCGTATCGCCTTGCTTCACGTGCATGATTACACCTCCTACTCCGATTGATTACAGTACTTCTGGAGCCAAAGAAACAATTTTCATAAATCCTGAGTTACGCAATTCGCGTGCCACAGGGCCGAAAATACGAGTTCCTCTTGGCGTCAAGTCTTCTTTTAGAATTACAGCGGCATTGTCATCAAATCGGATATAGCTGCCATCAGCACGTTTTACTGATTTCTTTGTTCGTACGACTACGGCACGAACAACCTGTCCCTTTTTAACAACACCGCCGGGTGTTGCATTCTTTACGGAACAAACAATAACGTCACCGATTGACGCATATCTTCTTCGAGATCCGCCCAATACTTTAATACAAAGCAGTTCTTTCGCACCGGAATTATCCGCTACTCTCAAACGCGTTTCTTGTTGGATCATTCGTCTCGTCCTCCTTTCGCTTCGTGGAGATTATTTCGCTTTGGTGACAATCTCAACTAGTCTCCAGCGCTTGTCTTTACTCAATGGACGTGTTTCCATCACTTTAACCACATCACCGATTCTGCATTCGTTATTCTCATCATGCGCCTTGAACTTAACAGTTCGCTTGATACGTTTCTTATACAAAGGATGTTGCACCTGAGTTTCTACAGCGACAACGATCGTTTTATCCATTTTATTGGAAACAACACGACCGGTTCTCGTTTTTCTCAATCCTCTTGTCACTTGCTAGCCCTCCTTCCTTCCGTTACGCGTTCAGCTCTTTTTCACGCGCTACAGTTTGAACACGAGCGATATCGCGTTTTACCGCTTTGATTCGCATAGCGTTGTCCAATTGTCCTGTAGCCAGCTGAAAACGTAGCTGGAACAGTTCAGCTTTGTACTCGTTTAGCTTCTCGGCAAGCTCTTGTGCCGTCATTTCTCTCAAATCTTTCGCCTTAAGCATTAGCTTCACCATCCTCTTCTTTAACTACAAACTTACATTTTACTGGAAGTTTGTTGGCAGCTAATCGCATAGCTTCTCGTGCAAGGTCTTCTGATACTCCTGCCATTTCAAACATTACTCGACCTGGCTTGACTACTGCTACCCAGTACTCTGGAGAACCCTTACCTTTACCCATTCGAGTTTCCGCCGGTTTTCTAGTAATCGGCTTGTCTGGGAACACTTTAATCCAAATCTTACCGCCCCGTTTTACGTGACGAGTCATCGCTCGACGAGCAGCCTCGATTTGATTGGATGTAATCCAAGCTGGTTCCGTAGTTTGAAGGCCGAATTCCCCGTACGTTACTTTATTGCCGCGAGTAGCTTTGCCTTTCATTCTACCGCGATGTACTTTACGATGTTTTACCCTTTTCGGCATCAACATGTCAGTTTCCTCCCTTCTACGCCTCTGCGTCTATTTTACGGCTTTTCGTTTGTTTACAGGACGGACTTTTTTACCTGGAAGAATCTCTCCCTTGTAAATCCATACCTTAACACCGATTTTTCCGTAAGTCGTATCCGCTTCAGCGAATCCATAATCGATATCAGCACGCAAGGTTTGTAGAGGAATGGTTCCTTCACTATACCCTTCGGTTCTTGCCATATCAGCACCACCCAAACGGCCTGCTACTTGTGTTTTGATACCTTTAGCACCAGCACGTTGTGCTTTGGTGATGGCTTGTTTCATCGCACGTCGGAATGATACGCGTCGTTCCAATGACTGTGCAATGCTTTCTGCAACCAATTGTGCGTCTTGATCTGGTCGCTTAACTTCTTCAACATTTACTACGATGCGCTTCTGCGTCATCTTTTCCAATTCTTTCCGCAAGGCTTCAACACCTGAACCGCCTTTGCCAATCACCATACCCGGCTTAGCCGTGTTGATTGTCAATTTCACGCGATTTGCAGAACGTTCGATCAGAATTCTAGAAATACCTGCAGTATACATCTGCTTTTTAACGTATTTACGAATTTTTGAATCCTCAATCAGGTAATCGGAGAAATGCTTCTTGTCAGCATACCATTTAGAATCCCAATCCTTGATGATCCCGACACGGAGACCATGTGGACTTACTTTTTGACCCATGCTTTCTTCTCCCTCCTCGTTACTTTTCCTTCACGACAACACCAACATGGCTTGTACGCTTCCGAATCATGAATGCACGTCCTTGTGCTCTAGGTCGGAATCGCTTCAATGTCGGTCCCTGGTTCGCATATACTTCTGCGATGTACAGGTTCTCTCGGTCCATATCGTTGTTGTTCTCAGCATTTGCTACGGCTGAGTTTACCACTTTTTTAAGGATGCCGGCCCCTCGCTTATTTGTGAATTCCAGAATTGCCAATGCTTCGTTTACGGACTTGCCGCGAACCAAATCAGCAACCTCTTGAACTTTGCGAGGAGAAATGCGGATATATTTCGCAATTGCTCTTGCTTCCACCAGTTTTCCCTCCTTATGTTAAGCTATAGCGCCTTATCGCTTCACTTTAGATTTTTTATCGGTCTTATCATGGCCTCTGTAAGTACGAGTTGGTGCAAACTCACCCAACTTGTGACCCACCATATCTTCCGTTACATACACTGGAACATGCTTGCGTCCATCATAAACAGCAATTGTATGTCCAATGAACTCAGGAAAAATCGTCGAACGACGAGACCATGTTTTGATTACTTCTTTCTTGTTGGCTTCGTTTAAAACCACAACTTTTTTCATCAAATGGTCGTCGCAGAAAGGACCTTTTTTCAGAGATCTACCCATCGATCTGCCTCCTTCCGTATCCTACTTAGTACGTCGCTTCACAATATATTTATCAGAAGCCTTGTTCTTCTTACGAGTTTTGTAACCCAAAGCAGGTTTGCCCCAAGGCGTGCTTGGCGCTGGTCGTCCGATTGGCGCACGGCCTTCACCACCACCATGTGGATGGTCGTTCGGGTTCATAACAGAACCACGTACTGTAGGACGAATACCCATATGACGTTTCTTGCCGGCTTTACCAACATTGATCAATTCATGATCAGCATTGCCTACAACACCCAATGTCGCACGGCACTCTACACGTACCATACGAACTTCACCACTTGGAAGTCGTACTTGGGCGTAGTCGCCTTCTTTCGCCATCAACTGTGCAGAGTTACCTGCAGATCGAACCATTTGTCCGCCTTTGCCTGGTTTCAACTCAATATTATGAATGATAGAACCAACTGGAATGTTTGCCAGCGGCAATGCGTTTCCTACTTTGATGTCGGCCTCAGGACCGGATACGATCATTGCGCCTACTTTCAATTTGGCTGGTGCCAAAATGTAGCGTTTTTCACCGTCTACATAGTGAATCAAAGCGATATTCGCCGAACGGTTTGGATCATACTCGATCGCTGCTACCTTTCCAGGAATATTGTCTTTGTTTCTCTTGAAGTCGATGATTCTGTATTTCTTTCGATTTCCGCCGCCACGATGACGAACAGTAATCTTACCTTCTGAGTTTCTACCAGCGTATTTGTTTTTCTTCGCCAACAAAGATTTCTCAGGAGTTTTTTTGGTGATTTCTTCAAACGTTGACACAGTCATGTGTCTTACACCATTTGTGGTGGGTTTATACTTTCGAATACCCATCGTGTGTCCCTCCTCTAATTCATCTCTTCAGACTATTCAAGACCTTCGAAAATTTCAATTGCCTTGCTGTCTTCCGTCAACTCAACAATGGCTTTTTTCCAATCCGCGCGCTTGCCTTCGTATCGGCCTTGACGCTTCATTTTGCCATTCATGTTCATTGTGTTTACACGCTTCACGCGAACGCCAAAAATCGTCTCAACTGCATTCTTGATCTCAGTCTTGTTTGCAGCCTTGTCAACAACAAATGTGTATTTGTTTTCTGCCATCGCGTTCATGCTTTCTTCCGTAACCACTGGTTTTCGGATGATATCATGTGGATTTCGCATTATGCGTACACCTCCTCAACCTTACGTACAGCAGCCTCAGTCATAATGAAGCTGTCGTTGTTCAGGATGTCGTAAACATTCAACGTATTCACCAAGGTAGTTTCTACATTTGGCAAGTTCTTTGCAGATTTGATAACCGCGTCATCTTTCTCTGCAAGTACGATCAATGTTTTCTTTCCTACTTCTAGATTCTTAAGAACTGCAGCCATCTCTTTTGTCTTTGGCGCTTCAAACGTCAAAGCGTCCAAAACCTTCAATTCCGCACTTTCAACTTTAGAAGTCAATGCAGATTTCATTGCCAATTGTCGCACTTTTCGGTTGATGCGATAGCTGTAATCTCGTGGTTTCGGTGCAAATACGATTCCACCGCCAACCCAGTTAGGAGATCTTGTGCTGCCTTGACGAGCACGGCCTGTTCCTTTTTGTCTCCATGGCTTACGACCACCACCGCGAACTTCTCCGCGTGTTTTTGCAGATTGTGTCCCTTGGCGCTTGTTCGCAAGAAGAGATTTAACCGCTTCATATACGGCATGTTCGTTTACTTCGATCCCGAATACGTCATCGTTCAATTCGATTTCACCAACCGCTTGACCCGATACGTTATACAATGCTACTTTAGCCATTCAGAACCCTCCTTTCGTCTTCGCGTCCTATTTCGTTTTTACTGTAGCTTTCAAAGTCAGCATGCCACCCTTAGGTCCTGGCACTGCACCTTTGACTAACAGCATGTTGTTTTCTTCATCTACTTTTACTACTTCCAAGTTTTGAACCGTTACTTTCACATGACCCATTTGTCCTGGCAATTTTTTGCCTTTGAATACACGAGATGGGGATGCGGAAGAACCCATTGAACCTGGAGCTCGGTGGTAATGAGAACCGTGAGCCATTGGTCCGCGGCTTTGGTTGTGACGCTTGATTGCACCTTGGAATCCTTTACCTTTAGAGATTCCAGTTGCGTCAATGCGATCGCCTTCTGCAAAAACAGCTACGCTGATCTCTTGACCCAATTCAAACGCTTCAACATCTTCCAAAGCAAATTCTTTCAAAACTCGTTTGTACGCGACACCCGCTTTGTCATAGTGTCCTTTTTTTGGTCGGTTGACTTTGTTTTCTTTGACTTCGCCAAAACCAACTTGGATCGCATTGTATCCATCAGTTTCAACCGTCTTCTTTTGTACAACGACCATTGGCTTCGCTTCAATTACCGTTACAGGCACTACGTCGCCAGCTTCAGTAAAAATTTGCGTCATGCCAACTTTTTTACCAACAATACCTTTCATTTTACACCTCCAAATTTCTTACAGCGGATTGTTTCCACAATCATACTAAGAGCAGAGTGGATGTGTTTCCAATCTCTTAGTTGCCTATAGTTTGATTTCGATATCGACACCAGCTGGTAAGTTCAACTTCATCAGCGCATCTACCGTTTTTGGTGTTGGCTGAAGAATGTCGATCAATCGCTTGTGTGTCCGTTGTTCAAATTGCTCGCGAGAATCTTTGTACTTGTGTACGGCACGGATAATCGTGATGATTTCTTTTTCCGTTGGCAGCGGCACGGGACCAGAAACAGCAGCACCAGTACGTTTTGCAGTATCAACAATTTTTTTCGCGGACTCATCCAACACTTTGTGATCATAAGCTTTTAGTCGAATTCGAATCTTTTGTTTTGCCATGTGGTTTTCCTCCTTTATCGCATGTTTTTTTCATACGACATGGGTTCACCGAGCAACGCTGCCGGGTGTTTCGTGAGTGTTAGGAAAAACGCTCACCTCAGTGAATCCAATCGCCCGGTTTTAAACCGAACATTCTCCGCAAGAATTTTCCTGCTTTCGCAGCCACCTCTTGCATCATCGCATGTCTATATATCTGAACCCAATCCTTTGGGCTGCAGGCATTAAAAAAAGCCATAATGGGGGCAGGACACAGTCGTCCTCATACGGCTTACTCCCCATTGCAAGCTCACCACGAAGGGCTGCTTGATAGTCATCATCATGTAATTTCTCACAACTACTAAATTATAGCCCGAGAGCTCGCAAATTGCAAGCCTCGGGCTAAATTATTACAAAACTTTAATATTTACTTACTCGATGATCTTAGTTACGACACCAGAAGCAACTGTACGTCCGCCTTCACGAACCGCAAAGCGAAGTCCTTCTTCCATCGCGATCGGGTGGATCATTTCGATGGTGAATGTCGCGTTGTCACCAGGCATGCACATTTCTACACCCTCTTGAAGAGTGATTGAACCAGTGATGTCTGTTGTACGGAAGTAGAATTGAGGACGGTATCCGTTGAAGAATGGAGTATGACGTCCACCTTCTTCTTTTGTCAATACGTATACTTCGCCTTCAAATTTTGTATGCGGGTTGATTGAACCTGGCTTAGCCAATACTTGTCCACGCTCTACGTCGGTACGTTGAACGCCACGAAGCAATGCGCCAATGTTGTCGCCTGCACGGCCTTCGTCCAACAATTTACGGAACATCTCTACACCAGTACATACTGATTGAGTAGGCTCCTCTTTCAAACCAACGATCTCTACTGGATCTTGTACATGGATGATACCACGCTCAACACGGCCAGTTACTACTGTACCACGTCCAGTGATTGAGAATACGTCCTCGATTGGCATCAAGAATGGCTTGTCGATGTCACGCTCAGGCGCTTCGATCTTCTCGTCAACTGCTGCCATCAATTCCAATACTTTGTCGCCCCACTCGCTTGACGGATCTTCCAATGCTTTCAAAGCAGAACCGATTACTACGGCAGCTTCGTCTCCATCGTACTCGTACTCGCTCAACAAGTCGCGAATTTCCATTTCTACCAGCTCAAGAAGCTCTTCGTCGTCTACCATGTCCGCTTTGTTCATGAATACAACGATCTCAGGAACGCCTACCTGACGAGAAAGCAGGATATGCTCTCGTGTTTGAGGCATTGGGCCGTCTGCTGCAGAACATACTAGGATCGCGCCGTCCATTTGGGCGGCACCAGTGATCATGTTCTTTACGTAGTCGGCATGGCCTGGGCAGTCAACGTGTGCGTAGTGACGGTTCTCAGTCTCGTACTCAACGTGTGCAGTAGAGATAGTGATACCACGCTCTCGCTCTTCAGGTGCCTTGTCAATGTTGTCAAATGCAACGAACTCACCAGTTCCCAATCGCTCGTGAAGTACGCGAGTGATCGCTGCAGTCAAAGTTGTTTTACCGTGGTCAACGTGACCAATTGTTCCGATATTAACGTGCGGCTTGCTACGTTCAAAATGTTGTTTTGCCATGATTATCCTCCTAAAAGAACTTGTCTATTTTTTACCTTCCATGATCTTCTCTGCAATATTCTTAGGAACTGCTTCAAAATGATCCAATTCCATTGCATAGTTACCACGACCTTGAGTCATGGAACGAAGATCTGTTGCGTAACCGAACATTTCTGATAGCGGTACGTAACATTGGATAGCTTTTACACCAAAACGATCGCCGAAGCTTTCGATGCGTCCACGACGTGATGAAACATCACCCATAACGTCACCCATGTACTCTTCAGGAACCGTTACTTCAACCTTCATGTATGGCTCCATCAATACTGGGCTTGCTTTTTGCATACCCTTCTTGAATGCCATAGATCCAGCGATTTTAAATGCCATCTCAGATGAGTCGACATCATGGAATGATCCATCATAAAGTGTAACGCGGAAATCTGATACAGGGAATCCTGCAAGAACACCGTTTTGCGATGCTTCTTCGATACCTGCATTGACAGCCGGGATGTACTCGCGAGGAATCGCGCCACCCTTGATTTGATCAACAAACTCGTATCCTTCACCTGGCTCCAATGGCTCCATGATGATCTTAACGTGTCCGTATTGGCCTTTACCACCAGACTGCTTCGCGTATTTCATGTCCACATCAGCTTTGGCTGTAATAGACTCTTTGTAAGCAACCTGAGGTGCGCCAACATTGGCTTCAACCTTGAATTCACGCATCAAACGGTCAACGATGATCTCCAAGTGAAGCTCACCCATACCCTCGATGATTGTTTGTCCTGTGTCTTCATCAGTATACGTACGGAAAGTCGGATCCTCTTCAGCCAACTTTTGAAGGCCGATACCCATTTTGTCCTGTCCTGCTTTTGTGCGTGGCTCGATGGCTACGGCAATTACAGGGTCAGGGAATACCATGGATTCCAGGATAACCGGATTCTTTTCGTCACATAGCGTATCACCTGTTGTTGTAACTTTCAGACCTACGGCTGCAGCGATATCGCCGGCGTAAACCATTGGAATCTCTTCACGAGAGTTCGCATGCATCTGAAGGATACGTCCAATACGCTCTTTTTTGCCTTTTGTTGAGTTGAAAACGTAAGATCCTTTTTCCAATGTACCAGAGTACACACGGAAGAAAGAAAGTTTTCCAACAAATGGGTCAGTCATGATCTTGAATGCCAAGGCTGCGAAAGGCTCTTCGTCTGAAGAATGCTTTTCTACTTCTTCGCCTGACTCTGGGTCTTCCCCTTTGATTGCAGGAACATCCAATGGCGATGGCATATACTCAAGAATGGCATCCAACAAACGTTGAACCCCTTTGTTCTTGTATGCAGAACCACACATTACAGGGAAGATATGGCAACCAATTGTTGCGTTACGGATACCCGTTTTGATCTCCTCGATAGTCAGCTCTTCGCCTTCCAGATATTTCTCCATCAATTCTTCGTCATGCTCCGAGATTGCCTCGATCATCATTTCACGATATTCAGTAGCTTGATCTGCATAATCAGCTGGAATCTCGCGCTCTTCGATCTCAGTTCCCAAATCATTTGTATAATAGTAGGCCTTCATCGTAACCAAGTCGATAATCGCTTCGAATTTCTCCTCAGCGCCAATTGGCAATTGGATTGGAACAGCATTTGCTTTCAAACGCTCTTTCATTGTATCAACTGAATACAGGAAGTTTGCACCCATTTTATCCATCTTGTTAACAAAACAGATTCGAGGTACGCCATACTTATCAGCTTGGCGCCAAACAGTCTCCGACTGCGGCTCTACCCCTTGCTTTGCGTCGAACAGTGCAACTGAACTGTCCAATACACGAAGGGAACGCTCTACCTCTACGGTAAAGTCAACGTGGCCCGGCGTATCGATGATGTTGATTCTCGTTCCATTCCAGAACGTTGTTGTCGCAGCGGAAGTAATCGTAATTCCACGCTCTTGCTCCTGCTCCATCCAGTCCATCTGAGAAGCTCCATCATGAGTTTCTCCGATTTTATGAGTTTTGCCTGAGTAGAACAGAATACGTTCCGTTGCAGTTGTCTTACCTGCATCGATATGAGCCATGATGCCGATATTTCGTGTGTTTTGCAACGAATACTCTCTAGGCATCTAACTACTCCTTTCTACATCAAAACCAACCATAGCAAACCCGGGCATCATCGATGCCCAGGTTCCTATGAAACTACCATCTATAATGTGCAAATGCCTTGTTCGCTTCTGCCATCTTATGAGTGTCTTCACGTTTCTTAACTGAAGCACCTGTGTTGTTGGCAGCGTCCAAGATCTCTTTTGCCAAACGCTCGCGCATTGTGCGCTCACCACGCTTGCGGCTGTATCCTACCAACCAACGAAGTCCTAGAGTCTGACGACGCTTAGGTCGAACTTCCATTGGCACCTGGTAAGTCGCACCACCGACACGGCGTGCTTTTACTTCCAATACAGGCATGATATTGTTCAATGCTTTGTAGAAAACCTCAAGAGGTTCTTCTCCAGATTTTTCTTTGACAATGTCAAAAGCACCGTACACAATACGTTGAGCCGTTCCTTTTTTTCCGTCTAGCATGATTCCGTTGATCAATTTTGTTACAATAACATCATTGTACATTGGATCAGCCATGACTTTTCTAACCGGCACATGTCCTTTTCTTGGCACTTTCCTTCCCTCCTTAATCATTCATTAAATCATAGGTACTCGACTGATTTCGTCGTGCGTGCTTAGTACAACAAATACTGGGCATATGCCTATGTATTGTTAACTAAGAGCAGTTTTCGCACTACTTCTTAGGTCTTTTCGCACCATACTTCGAGCGAGCTTGACGTCGACTCTCTACGCCAGATGTATCCAAAGTACCACGAACAATGTGGTAACGAACACCTGGAAGGTCTTTTACACGACCGCCACGAATCAACACAACGCTATGCTCTTGCAGGTTGTGACCGATTCCTGGAATGTACGCAGTAACCTCTTGACCGTTCGTCAAACGAACCCTGGCAATCTTACGAAGGGCTGAGTTCGGTTTTTTCGGTGTTACCGTCTTTACCGAAGTACATACACCACGCTTTTGCGGAGAGTAGCTCATCGTCTGTTCGTTTTTCAAAGAGTTGAAACCAACGTTCATATGACGAGAGTTTGACTTAGTCGTTTTGCTCTTTCTGCCTTGTCTTACCAATTGGTTAATTGTAGGCATTGATTTGTGCACCTCCTTGCATCATTTAATTATTGCAACTGAAGCGGCTCCCACTTCGATTCCGCAGGCTGCGCCCAACTCTTTCATGGAATCGACGAAAATCACTTCAAGATTTGCCTGATGGCATAGTTCCAATATCGGATTCTTCACTTTCCCATCTGCATCCTTGGCCAAATATACACGCACCACTTCCCCATTGGCAATGGCACGGCGGGTCTGTTTCATTCCCACAATTTTATTCGCTTCCTTCAGATGCTGTAAGTCCATGTAAATCCTCCTTGACGATGAGGCGAAGGAAAAAACTTTTCCTCCACCACACCAACTTTAACAGTGTAACATCAGACACCCAGGGTGTCAACCTTAACCAATAATTTCATCGATCAAGCTTTGGTCTTCTAAAATCTGCGGCTCACGCTCCGGTTGAACACCAACGTGACGGTAACGATTCATGCCAGTACCCGCTGGAATCAGGTTACCGATGATGACATTCTCCTTCAAGCCAACCAAGCCGTCTGTCTTTCCTTTGATCGCCGCATCCGTAAGAACGCGAGTGGTCTCCTGGAATGACGCGGAAGATAAGAAGGATTCTGTAGCCAAGGATGCTTTGGTAATACCCAAAAGCACACGCTCGCAGCTTGCCGGTTCTTTTCCGTCTTCTACCAATTCGCGGTTTTTCGCTTCAAAGGACAAACGATCAACAAATGTACCTGGCAAGAAGTCTGTATCGCCAGCATCTTCAATCTTCACTTTGTTCAACATCTGGCGAACAATAACCTCAACGTGCTTGTCATTAATATCTACACCCTGAAGTTTGTATACCCGCTGAACCTCTTGAATAATATAATTTTGAACGCCTTGAACCCCTTTAATGCGCAATAGGTCATGTGGATTCAAAGAACCTTCAGTCAATGCTTCACCCGCTTCGATGAAATCACCGTCGCTTTTTCGAAGGCGTGCGCCAAATGGAATACCATAAGTTTTGGCTTCCCCTTCATTGGACGTAATCGTGATTTCACGCTTGTCGCCCAAGTCACCGATCATAACAGAACCAGACAGGTCAGAAATAATCGCAAGACCTTTTGGCTTCCGTGCCTCGAACAATTCCTCGACACGTGGAAGACCTTGGGTAATATCGCCGCCGGCGACACCGCCGGTGTGGAAGGTACGCATGGTCAACTGGGTTCCCGGCTCACCGATGGATTGTGCGGCAATAATACCAACCGCTTCACCTACGTTAACCGCTCCGCCTGTTGCCAGGTTCTGACCATAACACTTGGCACATACCCCTTGTCGAGATTCACAAGTCAATACCGAACGGATCTCTACTTCCTGGATGCCGGCAGCCACAATTTTGTCTGCCAGATCCGGTGTGATATATCCATTCTTCTCAACCAACACTTGACCCGTTTCCGGATGCGTCAATTCATTCACCGAATATCGACCGGCAATTCGCTCTTCCAGTTTCTCGATCATGGCATTGTCATCTGTAAATGCACGGGCGATAATGCCTTTTTCCGATCCGCAATCATCTTCTCGGATAATGATCTCCTGGCTGACATCAACCAAACGTCTTGTCAAGTAACCGGAATCGGCTGTTCGAAGGGCGGTATCCGTCAGACCCTTTCTCGCACCATTGGAGGAGATAAAGAATTCCAAGACGGAAAGTCCTTCGGAGAAGGATGCCTTTACCGGAATTTCGACCGTTTTACCTGTCGCACTCGCCATCAAACCACGCATACCGGCAAGCTGACGAATCTGGCTTGTCGAACCACGGGCTCCTGAGTTGGCCATGATTTGAATATTGTTCAACATATCAAGGCTGGACATCAAGGCATCTGTAACCTTGTCAGTCGTATCGCCCCAAATGCGAATAACATTGTTGTAGCGTTCTTCGTCTGAGATCAAGCCTCGACGGTAAGCGCGCTCATACTTTTCAACTTCCTTCTCAGCTTCAGCCAATAACGGCTTCTTCTCATCCGGTACGTTGATATCGGAAAAGGCAATGGTAATGGCACCAATCGTTGAGTAATGGAAGCCCATCTGCTTGATATGATCCAGTGTAACCGCTGTAATCATATTGCCGTGAACACGGAAGCAACGCTCAATGATATTACCAAGCATTTTCTTGTCAACCAATTGGTCAACTTCCATATTGTAGTTTCCGTCCGCACGATCAATAAAGCCCAGATCTTGTGGAATATTTCGGTTGAAGATGAATCGACCTACGGTGCTTTCCACCAGTTGGCCGCGATCCGCAACAGACTTCTTCACACGCACTTTAACCTTTGCATGCAAGCCAACCTGTCCGCCTTGGTATGCCATCATCATCTCATCATAGTCCGAGAAGACCATGCCTTCACCCGCTTCGCCTTCGATATACATGGTCAGGTAGTAAGAACCCAAGACCATATCCTGCGTTGGCGTTGTAATCGGCTTTCCTGCCTGTGGTGCCAAAATGTTGTTGATTGACAGCATCATAAAGCGAGATTCCGCTTGTGCCTCAGCAGACAAAGGAACGTGAACCGCCATCTGGTCACCGTCAAAGTCGGCATTGTAGGCAGTACATACCAATGGATGCAGTTTAATGGCTTTGCCATCTACAACAACCGGCTCAAAGGCTTGGATACCCAGTCTATGCAGGGTAGGCGCACGGTTTAGAAGAACCGTATGGCCCTTGATCACTTCTTCTAGAATTGGCCAAACCATCGGCTTGACTTTTTCTACAATCCGTTTAGCGCCCTTGATGTTGTGGGCATGACCTTGTTCTACCAGTTCCTTCATAACGAAAGGCTTGAACAATTCCAAGGCCATCTTCTTAGGAAGACCACATTGGTAGAATTTCAATTCCGGTCCGACGACGATAACCGAACGGCCTGAGTAGTCAACACGCTTACCCAAAAGGTTTTGACGGAATCGACCTTGCTTGCCTTTCAGCATGTCGGACAAAGATTTCAATGGTCGGTTGCCTGGTCCTGTTACAGGACGGCCCCTTCGACCGTTATCAATCAAGGCATCGACCGCTTCCTGAAGCATACGCTTCTCGTTGCGAACGATAATGCTTGGCGCGTTCAGCGACAGCAATCGGTTCAAACGGTTGTTGCGGTTGATTACCCGACGGTACAAGTCATTCAAGTCAGAAGTCGCAAATCGGCCACCGTCCAATTGAACCATTGGACGAAGATCCGGCGGAATGACTGGAATTACATCCAGCACCATCCACTCTGGCAGGTTGCCAGAAGTTCTGAAGGCTTCAATCACTTCCAAACGACGAATAATTTTTACTTTCTTCTGTCCTGAAGCATTTTTCAGATCAGATTTCAATTGCTTGGATTCTTGGTCCAGATCCACGCGCTGCAACAACTCCTTAACAGATTCAGCACCCATGCCGGCACGGAATGTGTTTCCAAACTGATCATAAGCTTCAGCAAATTCACGCTCTGTCAAGATCTGCTTGTATTGCAGGTTTGTGTTGCCAGGATCCAATACAACATAGGCGGCAAAGTACAAGACCCGCTCCAAAGAACGAGGAGACATGTCCAATGTCAAACCCATGCGGGAAGGAATTCCCTTAAAATACCAAATATGCGATACTGGCGCGGCCAATTTGATATGACCCATTCGCTCACGACGCACTTTGGCTTTGGTTACTTCTACGCCACAGCGGTCACAGACGACCCCTTTGTAACGTACACGCTTATATTTACCACAATGACATTCCCAATCTTTCGTTGGTCCAAAGATCTTCTCACAGAACAATCCATCTTTCTCAGGCTTCAACGTTCTGTAGTTAATCGTTTCCGGCTTTTTAACTTCGCCGCGTGACCAGCTCAAGATTTTTTCTGGAGACGCCAATCCAATTCGTATAGACTCAATATTACTGAAATCGAACAAGAAGCTTCTCTCCTTCCCTATCACCTATTGCTCAGGTGTTTCTTCCATCTTTGCAACCCCAGACTCCAATGAGAAATCTGTTGGCGCATTGTTCACGATGTCCTCTTCTTTGATGTCGACCACTTCTTCATCCTTGCCGATCAACGTGATATCCAAAGAAAGACTCTGCAGTTCCTTAATCAATACCTTGAAGGACTCCGGAACACCCGGCTCAGGGATATTCTCGCCTTTGACAATGGCTTCATACGTCTTCACACGACCTACAACATCATCCGACTTAACTGTCAGAATCTCTTGCAGGGTATGAGCCGCGCCATATGCCTCCAGGGCCCAAACCTCCATCTCACCAAAACGCTGTCCACCGAATTGCGCTTTACCGCCCAAAGGCTGCTGCGTAACCAGGGAGTATGGACCGGTTGAACGAGCATGAATCTTGTCGTCAACCAAATGGTGAAGTTTCAGCATATACATATAACCAACGGTTACCGGATTGTCAAATGCTTCGCCTGTACGGCCGTCTCGCAATTTGATTTTTCCATCAGAAGGCAATCCAGCTTGGTTCAGAGCCTCGATTATGTCCGTATGCTTGGCACCGTCAAATACCGGGGTTGCAACATGCCAGCCCAAAGTCTTGGCTGCCATGCCCAAATGCACCTCAAGAACCTGTCCGATATTCATACGAGAAGGTACGCCCAATGGGTTCAATACAACGTCCAAAGGTCGTCCATCCGGTAAGAATGGCATATCTTCTTCAGGCAGAACGCGGGAGATTACACCCTTGTTACCATGGCGACCACACATCTTGTCACCAACCTGAATCTTACGCTTGGTTGCGATATAAACACGAACGGTTTCGTTGATGCCAGCGCCCATTTCATCACCGTTTTTACGGGTGAATACTTGAACGTCAACAATGATGCCTTCTTCACCGTGTGGTACACGCAAAGAGGTATCACGAACTTCTCGTGCTTTTTCTCCAAAGATGGCACGCAACAAACGCTCTTCAGCGGTCAATTCCGTCTCACCTTTTGGTGTAACCTTGCCAACCAAAATGTCGCCGGACTTCACTTCAGCACCGATGCGGATAATGCCGCGCTCGTCAATATTCTTCAGAGCGTCATCGCCTACATTCGGAATATCTCGTGTAATTTCCTCAGGTCCCAACTTGGTATCTCGGGACTCGCAAGAATACTCTTCAATATGAACAGAAGTCAAAACGTCATTCTTTACCAGGTTTTCATTCAAAAGAATGGCATCCTCGTAGTTGTAACCTTCCCAAGTCATGAATCCGATCAAAAGATTCTTGCCCAAGCCCAATTCACCCATGTCCGTAGAAGGACCATCGGCCAATACTGTGCCTTTTACCACGCGCTCGCCAATCTTCACGATCGGACGCTGGTTCATGCAAGTTCCCTGATTGGAACGCTTGAATTTGGTCAATTTGTATACATCAACCGCGCCATCAACATCACGGCGAACGATAATGCGATTCGCATCCACTCGTTCAACCACGCCTGCCTCTTTCGCGATCTTAACAACGCCGGAGTCAAAAGCAGCCTTGTGCTCCATGCCGGTACCAATAACAGGCGCTTCCGTTACCAATAGAGGCACGGCCTGGCGCTGCATGTTCGCACCCATCAGGGCACGGTTGGCATCGTCATTCTCCAAGAATGGAATCATGGCTGTCGCAACGGATACAACCTGTCGCGGCGATACGTCCATATAATCCACTTCATTGCGTCCTACAACGTCAAATGATCCGTTAATGCCCCGTACTGCCACCTTGCTGTTCACAAAGATGCCAGCTTCATCCAATGGCTCATTGGCCTGGGCAATAATGAAACGATCTTCAACATCAGCTGTCAAATAGTCAATCTCACCAATCAAGGTGCCTGTTGCTTTGTCCACTCGACGGTAAGGCGTTTCAATGAAACCATACTCATTGATTCGCGCATAAGTCGCCAAGGAAGAGATCAAACCGATGTTTGGACCCTCTGGAGATTCGATCGGACACATGCGTCCATAATGGGAATGGTGAACGTCTCGAACCTCGAAACCTGCGCGGTCTCGGGAAAGTCCACCTGGACCCAAGGCAGACATACGTCGCTTGTTGGTTAATTCCGCCAGCGGGTTGTTTTGATCCATAAACTGGGACAACTGCGAGCTACCAAAGAATTCTTTGATTGCCGCGCTGACCGGACGAATATTGATCAAAGCCTGCGGATCCATACCCTCTCCATCTTGGATGGTCATTCTTTCTTTTACAACCCTTTCCATACGGGACAAACCGATACGGAATTGGTTTTGCAACAACTCTCCAACGGAACGAACACGACGATTGCCCAAATGGTCAATATCATCCGTATTGCCAATTCCATCAAAAAGGTTAAATTCATAATTGATTGTTGAAATAATGTCAGCAATAGTAATCTGTCGAGGAGAAACCTTTCGGATATTCATTGCGATCAATTCTTTCAACTCTTCTTCGTCTTGCGCCTGATCAATCAGCTCTTTCATCGCTGGATAGTAGACACGCTCACGAAGGCCAAACTCGCCCATGTCGAATGACAGGCCAAAAGCAGAAGGATCAACAAATTGGTTGCCAATCACCTTAACAAGACGGTCTTCCACCTTGACATGCACCGTATGGATGCCTGCCGCTTCAATAGCAGACGCTTGCGCCTTGGTTACTACATCGCCTTCTTCCGCCAGGATTTCACCTGTATTGGGATCCGCCAATGTTTCCGCCAGTCGTTGGCCAATAATACGAGTGGCCAATGCCAGTTTTTTATTGAACTTGTATCGGCCGACTTTCGCCAAGTCATAACGTCTGAATTCAAAGAACAAGGAATTGATCAATGATTTCGCACTTTCGACTGTTGGCGGCTCACCCGGACGAAGACGCTTGTATACTTCCAGCAAGCCTTCTTCTTCCGTAGAAGTCGTGTCCTTTTCCAATGTTTTCAACAATTGCTCTGACTCACCCAAAAGATCAATGATTTCTTGATCTGAGCCAAATCCAAACATTCTCAAAATTACCGTAATCGGCAACTTTCTTGTTCGGTCTACGCGGGCGTAGACAATGTCATTCGCGTCAGTTTCATACTCCAGCCATGCGCCGCGATTCGGGATTACGGTTGATGAGAACAAGGACTTACCCGTACGTTCCTCACTTGTCACCGCGTAATAAACCCCTGGCGAACGAACCAATTGGCTGACAATAACACGTTCTGCTCCATTGATAATGAAAGTTCCGTTTTCCGTCATCAATGGGAATTCACCCATATATACGGTACGTTCCCGGACTTCGCCGGTTTCTCTCTTTACCAATTGAACCTTGGCATTCAAAGAAGTAGAATACGTTGCGTCACGTTCCTTCGCTTCTTCCACCGAATACTTCGGTTCAGGCGCCAGTTCAAACCCTGTAAACTCCAGTACCAAATCACCTGTGTAATCCTCGATTGGCGAAATGTCATTGAAGGCCTCTTGCAATCCTTCCGTTACGAACCAATTGTAGGAACGTTTCTGGATTTCGATTAAATTTGGCATCTCCAAAACATCGTCAATCTTCGCGTAACTCATACGCTCACGCTTGCCATACTTGACAGGATGCACCATCGACTTCACCCCTTTTTTGATCTATAAACCATTGACTTTTTCCGTTTATTCCAAAAAAAATAAACTGCGATAAGTCACTTCTTACGCAGTTTACAATATTATCATAGCCGAACCATTCTGTCAATCCTAAAATAAGAAAAAAGCGAAGCTTACGCTTCGCTTTATCTGTCTTACTTAAGTTCGCAAGAACCGCCTGCTGCTTCGATTGCTTCTTTAAGCTTCTCAGCTTCTTCTTTTGGCAATGCTTCCTTAACAGGAGCAGGTGCGCCGTCAACCAAAGCTTTCGCTTCTTTAAGACCCAAGCCAGTTGCTTCACGAACTGCCTTGATAACTTTGATCTTGCCAGAGCCAGCGCTTGTCAAGATTACGTCGAATTCAGTTTTCTCTTCTGCTGCTGCCGCTCCGCCTGCTGCGCCGCCAGCTACCATAACTGGTGCAGATGCTGTTACGTCAAACTCTTCTTCCAACGCCTTAACTAGGTCGTTTAGTTCCAATACAGACAATTCTTTTACTTCATCAATAAACTTTTGAATTTTTTCACTCATTGTATTACCCTCCATCTTCGAGATTATTCAGCGTCTTGCGCTTCTGTTGCTTCTGGAGCCGCCTCAGCTGGCGCTTCTCCACCTTCTGCTTGCTTGTCGGCAATTGCTTGTGCCACTCGTGCCAATTTTGCAATTGGAGAGTTCAATGCAATAACCAAACGAGTAAGAAGAATTTCTTTTGTTGGTAGGTTTGCAATCTCTGTGATCTTTGCAAGATCCATCAATTCGCCCGCTACAACGCCCGCTTTCAATTCCAAAGCTTCATGCTTATCAGCAAACTCTTTGGTAATGCGAGCGGCAGTCACCTCGTCGTCACAAAATGCTACGGCGTTTGGTCCTTTTAGGAACTCGGCCATACCTTCGAAACCGGCAGCTGCAAATGCAAAGCGCATCAAGTTGTTCTTGTAAACTTTGTATTCGATACCTGCTTCTCGGTACTTGTTTCGCAATTCTGTCACTTCTTCTACGTTCAATCCGCGATAATCTACCAAAACAACAGAGGTTGCCGCTTCAATTTTCGCTTGGATCTCTTGTACCTTCGCCTTTTTTTGTTCTAATACTGTTGCAGAACTCATAAAGGTTTCCACCTCCTTGTCGTTTTTTCAATCAAAAAAGCCTTCCCCGCAAACGCGAGAAAGGCTGAATGTGCATCCTAAGACGCTCACCAACATCCTCGGCAGGATTCTTATCGCCTCAAAAGGCCCCTGCTGTCTGCGGAAATGTGAACCATGTGAAAGTATATCACATGTGCTATTGATCTGTCAAAATTAAAGTTCCATCAATTTTGCGCCATTCAATCGAACCGATGGTCCCATTGTGCTTGTCAAAGCAACACTGCGCAGGTAACGGCCTTTTGCTGCAGATGGACGAGCTTTTACAATCGCACGCATCATCGCTTCAAAGTTCTCCGTCAATTTCTCCGCACCGAAAGATGCTTTGCCAACTGGCACGTGAACGATGTTTGTTTTGTCAACACGGTACTCAACCTTACCAGCTTTGATCTCGTTGATCGCTTTGGCAACATCGAATGTAACCGTACCGGATTTAGGATTCGGCATCAAGCCTTTTGGTCCCAAAACACGGCCCAGACGACCAACAACACCCATCATATCTGGAGTCGCGATCACTGCGTCAAATTCAAACCATCCTTCTTTTTGGATCTTTTCCATGTATTCTTCCGCGCCAAAGTAATCCGCACCGGCAGCTTCCGCTTCCTTCAGCTTGTCGCCTTTCGCGAATACCAATACACGCTTAGTTTTGCCTGTTCCATGAGGAAGAACGATCGCGCCACGAACCTGCTGATCCGCATGACGAGAGTCAACACCCAATTTCACATGCAATTCGATGGTTTCATCAAATTTCGCTTTCGCGCTTTGAAGCACCAATTCAATCGCTTCTGCAGTGTCATACTGCATTGTTTTATCAATTGCCTTTACGGCGTCTTGATAACGCTTACCTTTTTTTGCCATTTTAATTTCCTCCTTCGTGGTGTTAGCGGTTTAAGACCTCCCACAGGTTTCCTAGTCTTCTACGACAATTCCCATGCTTCTCGCAGTACCTGCGATCATGCTCATTGCAGCTTCAACTGATGCAGCGTTTAGGTCAGGCATTTTCAATTCCGCGATTTCGCGAACTTGTGCTGAGCTAACCGTTGCTACCTTTGTCTTGTTTGGCACGCCTGAACCAGACTCAATGCCTGCAGCTTTCTTAAGAAGAACAGCCGCTGGTGGTGTTTTTGTGATGAAAGTGAATGATCGATCTGCATAGACCGTCAAAACAACTGGGATAATCAATCCTGCTTGATCTGCTGTTTTCGCGTTGAATTCTTTACAGAATCCCATGATGTTAACACCATGTGGACCCAACGCTGTACCAACAGGCGGTGCAGGAGTTGCCTTTCCAGCTGGAATTTGTAGTTTTACTACTGCTTGTACTTTTTTAGCCATGTTTGCACCTCCTTGTTCCTATAGTTTTTCAACTTGACTAAATGTCAATTCTGTCAATGTTTCTCGGCCAAACATCGAAATGTAAACCTTAACTTTTTGTTGATCGTCATTGATGGACTCGACAGTTCCCATGAAATTTTCAAACGGCCCTGACATAACCTTGACCTGATCGCCCACAACAAAATCCACCGAAACGACTTCTTGCAGTCCCATTCGGCGCATCTCTTCATCTGTGAGTGGAATCGGCTTGGATCCAGGACCAACAAAACCGGTAACCCCTTGCGTATTCCGCACGATGTACCAAGTCTTGTCATTCATGATCATCTTAACGAGCACGTAGCCGGGGAACTTCTTGCGTTCCTTTACCACGCGCTTGCCGTCTTTCACTTCAACAACTTCTTCCATCGGCACACTGACCTCTTCAACTTGGTCTTCCATGCCCCGATTTTCAACCATTTTTTCGATATTTGTCTTCACCTTATTCTCATGACCGGAATAAGTGTGAACCACATACCACTTTGCAGCGCTTTCTGCCATTGTCATCAACCTTCCCTTTTCTGGTTAGGCACCGATTATCAGTGAAAGCAATCCATGCATCGCAGTGTCCAGAAGCCATATCAAAATCGCCATCGCTAGTGAAACAAAAATGACGACACCTGTCTTTTTGATCAGTTCTGGACGAGTTGGCCAAGTAACCTTCTTGATTTCTGAACGGAACCCTTTCCAAAAACTCGTTTTCTTTTTACCTTGAACCTGAGTTGCCATGTCATCACATCCTCAATCGATTTTGAACCTACTTTGTTTCTTTATGCACCGTATGCTTTTTGCAGAAACGGCAATACTTACGAACTTCCATTCGATCAGGATGCTGTTTCTTGTTTTTTGTCGTGTTGTAATTACGTTGCTTGCACTCGGTACATGCTAAAGTTACCTTATCTCTCACCTAAAACACCTCCCTAGGTATCATTCTTGTTGGATTTTCGTCTCCAGATAGAAATACCCAGTCTCTACTACACCACTCAATAAAAGTTATCATAGACGGCTGGGGATGTCAAGCAAATTTCAACGGTCAAAAAAAGGGCTAAGAGTCGCAACTCCCAGCCCTTGTTTGAATTCTTACTCGATGATCTTAGTTACGACACCAGAAGCAACTGTACGTCCGCCTTCACGAACCGCAAAGCGAAGTCCTTCTTCCATCGCGATCGGGTGGATCATTTCGATGGTGAATGTCGCGTTGTCACCAGGCATGCACATTTCTACACCCTCTTGAAGAGTGATTGAACCAGTGATGTCTGTTGTACGGAAGTAGAATTGAGGACGGTATCCGTTGAAGAATGGAGTATGACGTCCACCTTCTTCTTTTGTCAATACGTATACTTCGCCTTCAAATTTTGTATGCGGGTTGATTGAACCTGGCTTAGCCAATACTTGTCCACGCTCTACGTCGGTACGTTGAACGCCACGAAGCAATGCGCCAATGTTGTCGCCTGCACGGCCTTCGTCCAACAATTTACGGAACATCTCTACACCAGTACATACTGATTGAGTAGGCTCCTCTTTCAAACCAACGATCTCTACTGGATCTTGTACATGGATGATACCACGCTCAACACGGCCAGTTACTACTGTACCACGTCCAGTGATTGAGAATACGTCCTCGATTGGCATCAAGAATGGCTTGTCGATGTCACGCTCAGGCGCTTCGATCTTCTCGTCAACTGCTGCCATCAATTCCAATACTTTGTCGCCCCACTCGCTTGACGGATCTTCCAATGCTTTCAAAGCAGAACCGATTACTACGGCAGCTTCGTCTCCATCGTACTCGTACTCGCTCAACAAGTCGCGAATTTCCATTTCTACCAGCTCAAGAAGCTCTTCGTCGTCTACCATGTCCGCTTTGTTCATGAATACAACGATCTCAGGAACGCCTACCTGACGAGAAAGCAGGATATGCTCTCGTGTTTGAGGCATTGGGCCGTCTGCTGCAGAACATACTAGGATCGCGCCGTCCATTTGGGCGGCACCAGTGATCATGTTCTTTACGTAGTCGGCATGGCCTGGGCAGTCAACGTGTGCGTAGTGACGGTTCTCAGTCTCGTACTCAACGTGTGCAGTAGAGATAGTGATACCACGCTCTCGCTCTTCAGGTGCCTTGTCAATGTTGTCAAATGCAACGAACTCACCAGTTCCCAATCGCTCGTGAAGCACGCGAGTGATCGCTGCAGTCAAAGTTGTTTTACCATGGTCTACGTGACCAATCGTTCCGATGTTCACGTGCGGCTTGCTACGTTCAAAATGTTGTTTTGCCATGATTATCCTCCTTCACCAAACTTCTCATTTTTTACTCTGTTTGCACAGAGTATTTTTTGGAGCCCACGACCGGATTTGAACCGGTGACTTCTTGCTTACCATGCAAGTACTCTACCTACTGAGTTACGAGGGCACTTTTGTTCACTCATACATTTTATCCCCCGTTCAAAGGGTTGTCAATAGGGAATTACAGACAATTTTCCAGCTTTTTTTTGATGCGTTGCAGAGCATTGTCAATTGACTTAATGGAACGATTCATTTGGCTGGAAATCTCTTGATAGGACAAGCCTTCCAGATAGTACATCAGAACCTTCCATTCCAAGAAAGACAATCGCTCTTCAATCTTGCTTTCCATCAATCTTAACGTCTCTTCAGCGATCAATTTCGCTTCTGGTCCTTCGTCACTTTTCGCTCGAAGGGTTTCAAGAATGCTGGGTTCCCCTTCCGTATTTGTACGGGTTCCATGTAGAGAGATATAACCATTCAAGGGCATATGCTTTTGTCGTTGCGAGCTTTTAATCGCCGTTAAAAGCTGGCGTTTGACCAAGAGATTGGCAAAGGCTCGAAATTGAGGATTACGGGTTGGATCAAACTCTGTCATGGCTTTAAATAAACCAATCATCCCTTCTTGAATCAGATCCTCACGATCTGCGCCGGGCATAAAAAACAATCCTGCTTTATAACGCACCATGGCTTTATAGCGGTCGATCAAGGCCCGTTGAGCAGCCTCTGATCCCTCTTGCGCACGTAAAACAAGTATTTCATCGCTCTGTTCTTTATCGGCCGGCTGTGAATTCGCATCCGCCCATTCCATCTGTCTCGCCTCATTCTCCATCGCATTCTCCTTGGACCGTCTCCTTTTATTATAAAAAAACGGGTTCCGACCGTCAAGATTCGGAACCCTTTTCATTCTTTTTCATCCACGCTTCCAAGCGATCCTTGGTATCCGGATCAATTTGATCTTCCACCATGGAAAAACGATCCTTCTGGCTTTGGCGACGTTTGCGCTCCTTAGCCTGAATTTGTCGTTTCATTTCCGCCAGTTCCAACTCCAATTCGCGGGCGGACACGCGAGTGGCCCCCCGGCTTAAAACCATCTGCTGCTCCAAAAAGTCAGAAGTAGCAACACGGATGCGTTTCACCTTGCCCAAAAGGTGGACCTGCCGTTCAATATAATCATCCGCTGTCGTTTCGGCGCCAGTAAAGACAACCTCCAGTCCAACAATCATATCTTTTGAATCAATCGTCCCCTTTGCTGACTGGGCATCAAAGACAACAATCACCTTAACACCGGTATAGGCTTGATACTCCGCCATAAAATCTAAAAGTGACTGGCGGGCACCGTCTAGATTCACACGGGCAAGCCCCTTTAATTTCTGCCAGGAGTGAATCACATTGTATCCGTCGACAAACAGAATCTCCTGTCCCCGAATAATCATTTTCCTTTCAGCCCCCGCTGGCGTCTCACTTCATAAGAAACAATCGCCGCTGCCACCGACGCGTTCAAGGATGTAATGTTCCCGACCATGGGAATGGAAACCAGTCCATCGCAATGAGCGCGAATATTCTTGGAGATTCCCTTGCCTTCATTGCCAATAACCAATGCAACCGAACCGGAAAGGTCCGTTTGGAAGACATTTTGATCCGACATGTCGGTGCCGTAAATCCAAAACCCGTCCTTTTTCAGCTTTTCGATGGTTTGCGCCAAGTTGCCAACTTTAACCACAGGCACGTACTCCAAGGCACCCGCTGCCGTTTTAGCCACAGTGGACGTCAGACCCGCAGCGCGTCGTTTTGGAATAATCACGCCATGCACACCCGCGCATTCCGCGGTCCGAATAATGGCACCCAGGTTATGGGGATCCTCAATGCCGTCTAATATCAAAACAAAAGGCGCTTCACCGCTTTTCTCTGCTCTTTTATAGATATCTTCAAATGTTCCGTAATCATGGGCGGAAAGATGGGCGATCACCCCTTGATGATTGCCTTCCACAAATTGATTGATTCGTACGCGCGGCGCCGTTTGCACCGGAATCCCCTGGTCTTTGGCCGCCTTTAAGATCTTGCCGATGCTGGCTTTGTTCAAGCCCTCAGCAATCAAAATCTTTTCTATGGTTCGTCCTGATTTTAAAGCTTCGAAGACGGGGTTTCTTCCGCCGATCCATTCTGTGTTTCTTGAAAGATCCATCCCATCACCTCCTCCAGTCGTTTCATTTCTCCATTTAAGTACAAAAACCCAATCAAGGCTTCAAATCCTGTCGCCTTTCGATAATCGTTAATATCCGCTTTCCTTGGCACCATTGCTGACTTGGCATTGCGCCCTCGCCGCATGACAGCTCGTTCCCCTTCTGTCAGTTTCGCTTCTATCAAATGATAAAAGGCAGCTTGCGCCGAAGCTTTGACAAACTGAACCGATTCCTTATGCAGGCTGCCCACCGGCTTCAAGCTCTGTTCCATCAGCCAGCGTCGAATATAGACTTCATAAACCGCATCACCCATATAGGCCAGGCGAAGGGCTGATTCTTCTCTTGGATTTCGCATTATTCTTCCCGTCTCCATTTAACCCCTTGCGGCGTATCTTCTAGAATAATGCCTTCCGCTTTCAGCTGGTCGCGAATTTCATCCGCTCGTGCAAAGTCTCGATTCTTACGTGCCTCTTGGCGTTCATCGATCAAGGCTTGAATATCCATATCCAAATTTTCTTTCTCACGATACAAAATACCCAAAACACCACCCATTTCCATCAACGCATGGTACAAGGCTTCTACGCTTGTTTTGCTGCTTGTATCAGAAAGATTGGTATTGGCATATTTTACAGTTTCAAACATAACCGCGATGGCATCGGCTGTATTCAAATCATCTTCCATGGCAAGCACAAAGCGAGAAACAAATTCTTTGGCCGCTGCTTGTACCGCCTCATCTTGCTCATTGCTTTCCGCAAGTTCCAATTCCATCAAGTGCTGCATCTGGTACTTGCCATTGTACAATCGCTCCAAGGCCGCTTTGGATTGTTCCACAATCTTGCGGCTATAGTTGATTGGGCTGCGGTAGTGGGAAGACAATAGGAAGAAACGAACAATTTCCAAGTCAAACTCTTCTGCAACGGTACGAACCGTAAAGAAGTTTTTCTTGGACTTGCTCATCTTAATGCCATCTGTGTTGATCATGGCATTATGCATCCAGAAGTTTGCAAATGGTTTGCCCGTCAAGCTCTCGCTTTGAGCAATCTCATTTTCATGATGCGGGAACTCCAAATCGGAACCGCCGGCATGAATATCAATGGTTTCGCCCAGCAAGCTTCGAATCATGGCCGAGCATTCGATATGCCAGCCCGGACGTCCTTCGCCCCAAGGGCTAACCCAAGCAGGCTCACCTGGTTTTTTCACCTTCCAAAGAGTGAAGTCCAGTGGATTTTTCTTCTCATCGTTGACTAGAATTCGCGCGCCGCTTACCAGATCTTCAATGTTTTTTCTGCCCAGTTTGCCGTAATTGTGCACTTTGGAAACTTCGAAATAGACATTGCCGTTGACCGCATAGGCATAGCCCGCGTCCTCCAGATCCTTGATAAAGCCGATGATCTCATCCATGGTTTCTGTCGCTTTTGGATGGATGATGGATGCCTCGTCAATGTTCAGTCCCTTAGCGTCAGTCATATATTCTTCAATATACTTCTCGGCGATTTCTTTAACGGTAATTCCTTCCTCAATCGATTGGGTAATCAGCTTATCGTCGATGTCCGTAAAGTTTTGCACATACTTCACTTCCATGCCCTTGTATTGAAAATATCGCTTCAGTGTGTCAAAAACAACAAAAGGACGGGCATTGCCCACATGAATGTAATTGTAAACCGTCGGTCCGCAGACATACATCTTGACCACGCCCGGTTCAATCGGTACAAATTCTTCTTTTTTTCTTGTCAGCGTATTATAGATCTTCATCAAATTCCTCCTCATTTTCCATTCTGTACTGATCCAGCTCATCTTCCAAACGGCGAACCCGCTGCTTCAGATAATTGATCTCCTGAAGAACCGGATCCGGCATGCCGGCTTTTCCAACACGTTCTTCATTTTGAATCACAATTTTGCCCGGAATTCCGACAACGGTACAATGGGCTGGAATATTTTTTAGGACCACAGACTGGGCACCCACCCGCGAATAATCCCCGATGGTGATATTGCCTAAAATTTTAGCGCCCGCACTTATAACAACATTGTCACCAATGGTCGGATGTCGCTTTCCGGTCTCTTTGCCGGTACCGCCCAAGGTAACGCCATGATAAATGGTCACGTCATCGCCTACAATGGCTGTCTCGCCAATAACAATACCCATGCCGTGATCAATAAAAAGCCTACGACCCAATTGCGCACCGGGATGAATCTCAATCCCCGTACTGGAACGTCCCCAATCCGACAAAATTCTGGCCATGGTTGTAAAACCACGCTCATAAAACCAATGAGCGCGTCGATGACGCCGAATGGCTTTCAATCCCGGATAGGTCAGCAACACTTCCAAAGCGGACTTAGCCGCCGGGTCTTTTTCCATAATGGTTTGAATGTCTTCTTTGAGTTGTTTAAATCCCAACATAATTCCTCCAAACTAAAATCGCGGTGATCATCGTCTCTAAAGAGACGATTTTCACCGCGGTTCCACTCTTGATTAAAGGATTCTTTCCTTTCTCTCACCGATCACTAACGAGATCAACCGGACACTCCTACTTTAGCTTCAGAGGTCAGCTCCCAGGCGCACTTCCCTGCTCAATTCGTAAGCTTTTCACCAACCAGCTTCTCTCTAAATCCCTCTTGCAAGTACTCTTCCTGTTCTCAGCCTTTCTTCATTCATACCACATTTGTCGGATATAAATCAAGCATTATTTTGTAAAATGCTCAGCCACGTAATCCAAACGCTTGATGACTCCAGCCTTGCCCATCACGACAAAAACCGCTACCATATCTGGTCCGTGCAATTGGCCTGTGATCATGGCGCGACTTGGCATAAAGAGATTTTTCCCCTTCAGGCCTGTCGCCTTTTGGATGCGTTTGAAGAAACCTTTCATGGTCTCGTCTGTGATTTCCTCCACAGTCGCCAAATCCTCTTTCATGGCCGCAATCAATACTGGAATGCTCTCGCCTCTCAACATTTCAGCAACCTCTTCCGTTTCAGGAATGACTTCCTCACGGAAATAAAGTCCGGATTTTTCCACGACGTCTGAAAGCACTTCAATTCGTTCCTGTACTGTAGAAACCAGACGCTCCAACCAAGAACGCTGCTCACGTAATACGGATTCATCGATTTTTCCAGCTTCGATCAGATAAGGCGCGCAAAGATCAGTCAATTCAGCAACTGACATTTTGCGAATATGCTGGGCATTTACCCAGTTCAGCTTGTCAACGTCAAAAACACCGCCCGCTTTGGAAACACGCTCGAAATGGAAAGCTTGAATCAACTCATCCATAGAGAAGATCTCCTGATCTCCTTCCGGCGACCAGCCCACCAATGCCAGATAATTGATCAATCCTTCCTTGGTGTAGCCTTTCTTTCTAAAATCTCCTACTGCCACATCGCCGTGACGCTTGGACAATTTTTTCTTTTCCTTGTTCAATACCGTTGGCAAGTGAACATATTGCGGCGCTTGCCATCCAAAGCATTGGTTCAGATAAATATGCTTGGGTGTGCTAGGCAACCATTCTTCCCCACGGACGACATGGCTGATTTCCATCAAGTGATCGTCCACAACCGCAGCCAAATGGTAGGTTGGGAATCCGTCTGATTTCATCAGTACCTGATCATCCACATCATCAGAATTGATTGATACATGACCGCGAATGGTGTCATCGAATGCGATATCCGTATTTTCCGGCATGCGCAAGCGCACCACATACTCTTCACCAGCTGCAATGCGTGCCGCTGCTTCTTCTTTTGATAAATCTCGGCAATGGCCGTCATATTTAATCATCTCATTGGACGCTCGCTGGGCTTCCCGCACACTTTCCAAACGTTCTTTGGAACAGAAGCAAGGATAAGCATGACCAGACTCGATCAAGCGATCCAAGTATTCTTTGTAAATTTCCAATCGTTCCGACTGGATATAAGGACCGTAATCGCCCCGCTGTTCAATCTCGCCCTCAGCATTGATGAAAACACCCTCGTCATGAGCAACCCCTGCCCATGTCAGACTTTCAATCAAATTTCTCATGGCGTCATCCACAAATCGGTTGCGATCCGTGTCTTCAATCCGAAGAACATAAGTGCCTCCAGATTGCTTAGCAAATAGATAGTCATACAAAGCCGTTCGCAAACCACCAATGTGAAGATATCCCGTTGGACTCGGCGCGAAACGGACGCGTACATTCGACATAATTTTCCTCCTGTGCTCATTGTCACACCTATTATAAGGCAAGGCCTTTATTTTTACAACACAAAGACCCCGTGAGAGGGGTCTTTGAAAGGTTCATTGACTTCTTTAGCCAATCGCTTATAGATTCAAGCCTTGTGCGCGCAATTCTTCTTTGACGCGCTCAAGAACATCTTCAGCTGAAATTTCTTCCTTGTTTTTCACATCGCGGCGCAGAACATACTCCACCTTGTTTTCAGCCGCGCCACGGCCAACCGCAACACGGATTGGGAATCCAATCAATTCCGCGTCCTTAAATTTCACACCCGGACGCTCCTTGCGGTCATCCAAAACAACCTCAATTCCCGCGCTCTTCAACTCATCATAAAGCTTTTCAGCCAATTGGCGCTGATCGTCGTTTTTCACATTGATTGGCGTCACAACCACATGGAAAGGCGCTACAACCGCTGGCCAAACAATACCGAACTCATCATGATTTTGCTCGATTACCGCTGCTACAGATCGGGAAACCCCAACGCCGTAAGAACCCATCCAGATCAATTGCTCTTTGCCGTTTTGATCCAGGTATGTCGCGCTAAGCGGTTTTGAATATTTGGTTCCCAGTTGGAAGATGTTGCCGACTTCGATGCCACGATCCATCACCAATGGCGCTCCACACTTCGGACAAGCATCACCCACACGAACCGTCAACAAGTCATCAATCACTTGACCTTCAAAGTCTCTGCCATAATTGGCGTTGATGTAATGCTTGTCAGTTTCATTGGCGCCGATCACAAAGTTCTTCATTTCCAACACACGGCTATCCACCAAAACCTCAACTTCTTTATCAAGGCCAACAGGTCCTGCAAAGCCAACCTCGGCATTTGTCACTCGTTTCACCGTTTCCGCGTCTGCCATTTCCAAATCATGTTCAGCAATGCCAAGGGCATTAACAAGCTTGGTTTCATTGATCTCACGATGGCCTGGAATACAAGCAGCCACAACACGGTCTTTTGCAATGTATAAAAGCGTCTTCATAAAACGGTCTGCAGAGAATCCAAAGAACTTTTCCAAATCTTCAATGGTGCCCACATCCGGTGTATCCACCTTCTCCAAGGCTTTCTCTTCCGCGTCCTGCTCTAGAATCGGCACAATGGTTTGCGCTTTTTCATCGGTTGCAGCAAAGTCACACGCGTCACAATAAGCCACGTTGCTTTCGCCTACTTCGCACATAGCAGTGAACTCATGAGAATCGCCATTGCCCATAGCTCCGGCATCCCCTTCAACAACCCGGTATTTCATGCCGAGACGTGTAAAGATACGATCATAAGCATCCCACATTTCCTGGTAAGAATTCAACATGCCCGCTTCATCCTGGTCAAAGGAATAGGCATCCTTCATCAAGAATTCCCGTGATCGGATCAAACCAAAGCGAGGGCGCTTTTCGTCCCGGTATTTGGTTTGAATTTGATAAAGATTCATTGGCAGCTGCTTGTAGGAATTCACCTCATATCGAATCAGGTCTGTAAAGATCTCTTCATGGGTAGGTCCCAAACAAAACTGGCGTTCGCTGCGGTCTTTCAGACGGAACATCTCCGGTCCAAAGTCTTCCCATCGGCTGGTTTCCTGCCACAATTCCGCTGGCTGAATGGCAGACATCAGAACCTCTTGTGATCCTGAAGCGTCCATTTCTTCCCGTACGATCTGCTCCACTTTCTTTAAAACACGATGTCCCAGAGGCAAGTAGGAGTAAACCCCCGAAACAAGTTTTCGAATCATGCCGGCACGCATCAATAGCTGGTGGGACGGGATCTCCGCCTCACTTGGCACTTGGCGCAATGTTGGCATGTACAAATTGGTCATTCTCATTGTCTTCACTCCTTATTAATTATCATGATTATTCATAAATTCATCGTTTCATCAATATCTTACGCTTTGCATTTCCCAGCGCTGAATTCCGCCTCGCATTCTTCGAGCCGGACCATCCTCATTTGACCGCATATCCGCAGATTGTAGCCTCTGACGGAATGCGGAATGAAGATCTATTCATCGTATAAAAAAATAACGCTCCATCCCAAAATAGGGACGAAGCGTCAACTCCGCGGTACCACCCTAGTTACAGATTTACATCAATCTGTCCCTCGAATTGTGTGCTGTTGGTTGAGCAGGTTCAATAAACAGGGGGACGAACCGGTCTTTCAGCCAATGAACCAGTCTCTCTTGCACCTCTTATCTATCTACTAATCTCAAGCACGATATTTGAATGCACTCATCATACAAGAAAGAACCTCGCTTGTCAACCTTCTTCCCTCGTCCGCAGAAACCTTCTTCCCTCGTCCGCAGAAACCAGAATCGCCTTAATTTCTAAATACCACCGATTCGCGGTTAAACATGCGCCGTGTATACAGCAAAGCAATACTGATATAGACGATCAGCCAGATGCCTACGATCAATAAATGACGCGGATCATAAATCTGTGCCAAGGCTTCCTTGATAATGGCAATGGTATTGATAATTGGAATATGGAAATAAGTTTCCGGAATCAGCTTGCCGTCCAGATACAGGGTGAAATAAGCAGGAATCATGACTAGAATCGTCACTGGGGACAGATAAGTCTGGGCCTCCTTGAAGTTTCTGGCGTAAAAGCTGATGGCCAGCTCAAAAGCAGAGAAAGTAAAATTCAATCCCAAGCAGGCAACAGCGATCACCACAACCGCCTTAAAGGGCAACAAACCACCCGAAGACAATACACTTGGATTCAAAACAGTTGCAAGTCCAAATCCAATCAGGGATGCAATCATTCCCATCACACTGGCCACCACCACGGCAAAATACTTACCGAATAGAATCTGCGACCGATTGGCCCGCGTGGTCAACAAGGGTTCCAGGGTTTGTCGTTCCTTCTCTCCCGCACCCAAATCGGTGGCGGCAGGAATCCCGCCGACCGCCGACCACATGGTCAGCATTAAAGGCAAAAGCATCATATAGATCATGGATCCTACAGGGCTGCCGGATTGATTATCCGCCAAGGCGCGGCTTTCCATGTCTACGGCTTGGAGTATCGCTGGATCCATGCCCAAAGCAGTCAGTCGATCTTTGACAACAGACTGCTGAAACTGGCCAATCAAGCCTTGTACCGTCCCCATGGCCATGCTGGATTTTTGACTGGATTCATCATAATGCAGAATAATGCCTGCCGGTTCTTCCGCATTTAACTTCTCAGAGAATTCCGACTGGGTTTCTACAACAACGAAAACATCCAATTCAGCCAAGGCATCCAGAGGTTCAGAGACCGACCGGATGTCCACCAACTCACTTTCCGATAAGAATTCCGTCAACTCGGAGCTTTCTCCCATCACCGCAATGGGAATATGAGACTCCACATCATCGAAAAAACCCTGCATGGCAACGCCCATAACAAAGGTAATCAAAGGGAAAATCAAAATGGGAATCAGAATACTGGTGGTAATGGTTTTACGATCCCGAAAGGTATCCATTAATTCTTTTTTAAAAACAATCCATGTATATCCGCTCATTCCCGATCCTCGCTAATCCGTCGAAGAAAGAATTCTTCCAAGCTTTCATTGGGTGCCCGCTCTTCCAGTTCATGCAAACTGCCAAACTCAATCAGCCGGCCACGGTCGATAATCCCTATGGCATCGCAAAGCGCTTTCACTTCTGTCATGGTATGGCTGGAAAATACAATGGTCTTGCCCTCCGCCTTCAGCTCTTGAATAAAGGCATGCACCAAGCGGATTGCGGTTACATCCAATCCCGCTGTGGGTTCGTCAAACAACATAATGGCCGGGTCGTGAACAATGCTTCTGGCAAGCGCAACCTTTTGCTTCATCCCCTTGGAGAAATTGCCGGCCCGCCGGTCTAGATATTCCCTCATTTCAAGTTGGTCCGCCAGCCGCTCCACCCGTTGGTTGGCCTCCTTGGCCCTCATGCCATTCAGTCGTGCAAAATATAAAATATTCTCGCGGGCTGTCAAACGATCATACAGTCCGGTTTCACCGCCAAAAAGAATGCCGATATGCGAACGGGCTTCTTCAGGAAAATCCAGGGCATTGACACCCTTCATCATAATACGGCCTTCTGTCGGACGCAACATGGTCGCCAGCATGCGCAGCGTCGTTGTCTTGCCTGCGCCATTCTCGCCCAAAAGCCCAAATACCTGTCCTTCCGGTATGGAAAAAGTCAAGTGGTCTACAGCGGTAAACTTGCCGAACCGCTTGGTCAGCTCTTGCACCCTAATCATGGGCTTCCTCCAGCAAAACAACCGCTTGAGCCGAAATCCCTTCTCCTCGGCCTTCATAGCCCATGCGTTCCGTCGTTGTCGCCTTTACCGATACATGATCCACAGGAATTTCCATAGCGGACGCCAAGCGTTCCCTCATCTTAGGAATAAAGGCCGCCAATTTTGGCGCTTGAGCAACAATAACCGCGTCGATATTGCCCACCTGGTATCCCTTTTGACCAATCAAATGCATGACACGCCGCAACAAAATTACACTGTCTGCACCTCGGTAGCTCTCCTCGCTCGGAGGAAAATGCTGACCGATATCACCCAACGCCAAGGCGCCCAATAAAGCGTCCATAATGGCATGGGTTAAAACATCCGCATCAGAATGTCCCAAAAGCCCTTGCTCATAGGGGATTTCTACCCCACCCAAAATCAATGGCCTTTCTTCAACCAATCGATGCGCATCAATCCCAATCCCTATTTTCATGCCTTCCTCCTCGATTCATTCCCTTTATTTTACCACATATCCAGCTCAACCAGAAAAAACTCGGATTTCTCCGAGTTTTTTTCTTACGCTTTCGCCCCTTTGGCGTGAAGTTTTAAATAGCTTTCGATGAATCGATCCAGGTCACCATCCATAACCGACTGAACATTGCCAGTCTCCTCGTTGGTGCGGTGGTCCTTGACCATGGAGTAAGGATGGAAAACATAGGAACGAATCTGATTGCCCCAGGCAATTTCACGATAATTGCCCTGAATATCTTCAATCTTTTCCTTTTTCTCCTGCTGTTGGATTTCAATCAGTTTGGCCATCAGCATTTTTAATGCAGTCGCTCGGTTCTTAATCTGCGACCGCTCATTCTGACACTGGACCACAATTCCTGTAGGAACATGGGTAATGCGAATGGCTGAGTCTGTTTTGTTGACATGCTGGCCGCCGGCTCCACTGGATCGGTAGGTATCTACCCGAAGATCCTTTGGATCAATTCCGATCTCTTCATCATCTTCCAGCTCCGGCATGACATCAACGGAAGAAAAGGATGTATGCCGTTTTCCAGAAGAATCAAAAGGTGAAATGCGCACCAAACGATGCACGCCCTTTTCAGCCTTTAGGTATCCATAGGCGTTTTTGCCGCCGATTCGATAGGTCGCGGACTTGACTCCCGCTTCCGTATCCCGCTGCAAATCCAATTCCGTAATGGAATATCCTTTTTTCTCGCACCATCTCAGCTCCATACGCAGAAGCATTTGCGCCCAATCCTGGGCATCGGTTCCACCGGATCCGGCATGAATGGAAATAATCGCAGAATGATGATCGTACTCACCATGCAAGAGGGTATCAAGAGACAAAGCTTCCAAAGCCTTTTCCACCGCTTTCATGCCAGCTAACATTTCCTTTTGAGTGTCCTCATCCGCTTCTTCCAGTTCAGCCAACTCCACCATCAACTCAATCTCTTCCAGAGAATCCTGAATCGATTCCACTCTGGAGACTTCCGCTTTCAACTGCTTCATCTCCTGAATCATGGGCTGAGCCTTTTCCTGGTCATTCCAGAACTCAGGCTTGGCCATTTCCGATTCTAATTCAGCAATTCGCGTCTTTGTACCAGCTGTGTCAAAGAGACACCTCAAGTTCTTCCAATAGGTCTAAAGCTGCCTGGTATCGTTGTTTTATTCCGTCCAATTCAAACATACTAGCCTCCTACGCATTCTTGCCGCAGCATTTTTTATATTTCAATCCCGAGCCGCAAGGACACGGATCATTTCGGCCCACTTTCTTTGTTTTTCTCACAACGGTTTTTGGCTTAGCAGGCGCGTCGCCTCCTGAGGTTCCTGTGATTCGCGCAACCTGTTTGCGTTCCATCTTCCTTTGAGGACGCACACGATAAATGGTCTTCACCGTCTCTTCCCGAATGGTTTCCGTCATGGCGTTAAACATGTCATACCCTTCGTTTTGGTAGGCCCGAACCGGATCTTCCTGTCCCATGGCACGAAGTCCAATACCTCGGCGCAGTTGATCCATGGCGTCGATATGATCCATCCACTTGGTATCCACCGTTTGCAGAAGCACAATGCGTTCAATTTCTCGCATCTGCTCGCCAAATTCCTCTTCCTGATGCGCGTAGCCCACCATCGCCTGATTTTTCAAGGTCTCTGTCAGTTGATCCCGCGTTAAATCTTCGATATTGCCAAAAGCCATGGCATTTCCTAGAGGGAAGTATTGATTCATGACATTGCCAAGCTCTGCAAGCTGCCAATCTTCCGGATACTTCTCTTGGGTATGATGCGCAACCAAATCACCAATCACGCCGTCGATCATTTCTTCAATCTGTCCTTTCAGGTTTTCACCTTCCAAAACATGGCGACGCTGCTCATAGATAATATTTCTTTGGGTGTTCATGACATCATCATATTGCAGGACATTCTTTCGAATGCCAAAGTTACGTGCCTCAATCTTTTCTTGAGCCGACTCGATGCTTCTGGAAAGAATCTTGGCTTCAATCGGCTCATCGTCCGGCAGACCCAAGCGTTCCACCATCATCTGAACCCGCTCGCCACCGAATAGACGCATCAAATCATCTTCCAGTGAAATATAGAAGCGTGACGCACCCGGATCTCCCTGACGGCCTGAACGACCACGCAACTGATTGTCAATTCGACGAGATTCATGACGCTCCGTACCGATAATCCGAAGTCCCCCAGATTCCAATACGCGCTGTTGCTCATCACGCAATTCGTCCTGGGCCTTTTTCAAGGCATCCTGATATTCCTTTCGCGCTGTTAAAATCTCTTGATCCTGTGTTTCGAAGAAGGAATCAGCCAATTCGATCATATGGTCATCATATTTTTTCTTCAATCTGGATTTTGCCAGAAAGGCCGGATTTCCGCCTAAAACGATATCCGTACCACGGCCCGCCATATTGGTTGCAATGGTTACCGAACCAAAACGGCCCGCCTGAGCAACAATCTCCGCTTCCTTGTCATGCTGCTTGGCATTCAAGACTTGATGCTGGATGCCTTTGCGCTTGAGCATCTTGCTTAAAAGCTCCGACGTCTCGATGGTAATGGTGCCCACCAAAACCGGCTGACCCGATTGATGCGCTTCTACAATTTCATCGATTACCGCATCAAATTTTCCTTTTTGATTCTTGTAAACAATGTCCGGTTGATCCTGACGAACCACTGGACGGTTGGTTGGAATTTCAATCACATTCATATTGTAAATGTGACGGAACTCATCCTCTTCCGTCATGGCCGTACCGGTCATGCCCGATAGTTTTTCGTACATACGGAAGTAATTCTGGAAGGTAATGGTCGCCAGAGTTTTTGACTCTTTCTGAATCTCAACGCCTTCCTTTGCCTCAATGGCCTGGTGCAAGCCTTCCGAATAGCGGCGGCCCTGCATCAAACGTCCAGTAAAGTCATCGACAATAATAACTTCGCCTTCTTTGACCACATAGTCCTGGTCGCGGAACATCAAATAATTGGCACGCAAGGCCTGATTGATTCGATGCTGCAATTCCATGTGCTCCAGGTCTGCCAGATTCTCAACGCCAAAATACTTCTCCGCCTTGGCGACGCCTGGTTCGCCCAAAGAAACCGATTTGCCCTTTTCATCAATAACAAAATCCGCTTCTTCCTCTTCAAATTTTCGCTCTAAGCGCTCTTCAATGCCACGGACCTTATTGGGATCTTCTTTTCTTCCCTTCAAGGTCTTCACAAAAAGATTGGCCGCCTGATACAGAGCCGAAGAGGTCTCCCCCTGACCGGAAATGATCAGCGGTGTTCTGGCTTCATCAATCAAAATACTGTCAACCTCATCCACAATGGCATAATGCAAAGGTCGCTGTACCCTGCGTTCTTTAAAGACCGCCATATTATCCCGAAGATAATCAAAACCAAACTCATTATTGGTACCGTAAGTGACATCGGCCGCATATGCCGCTTTTCTTTCTTCCTCGTTCAAACCATGAACAATGCACCCGGTTGTCAGTCCCAAATACTCATAGACTTTTCCCATCCATTCCATATCCCGCTTAGCCAGATAGTCATTGACGGTAACCACATGCACGCCTTTTCCACTTAGGGCGTTCAAATAAACTGCCAGAGTTGCAACCAAAGTCTTTCCTTCACCGGTTTTCATTTCGGCAATATCGCCTTGATGCAAAACATGGCCGCCAATCAACTGAACAGGATAATGTTTAATGCCCAAGACACGGCTGGCTGCCTCCCGACATACGGCAAAGGCCTCAACCAAAAAATCTTCTTCTGTTTGGCCGGCTTGCAAACGCGCCCGAAACTCGCCTGTTTTACCGCGCAATTCGTCATCACTTAAAGCTTGCATGGCTTGATCCATGGCAAGCACCTGATCTGTTATCGGTGTAATCCGTTTGATCTCCCGGCTGCTTTGGGAGCCGAAGACGGACTCAAAAAACTTTTTCATCTGTTTCCCTCCATATTTAAAGTCTATCCCTTTAATCTCGCATGGGCTATGGGGCGATAAACCAACCGTCCTTCCACCCTTACACTTTCCATAATCACAATCTGATCTACCGGCACCTCAAGATCATTTAATTTCACTGCCTTGGCCATCTTTTGAAAATCTTCCTTCCAACGCACCCTGCGTGCCAGGGTTACATGGGGCTTAAACGGCATTTTTTCAACAGGAAATCCCTGATTCTTTAAAGCCCGGTCCAAGTTGCGGACCAATCCGCCCAATCCTCTTTCTCGACGAAGTCCTCGAAAGAGAATATGTCCGCCTCGTTTGGAAAAATGGCCTAGCTCAGATAAATGAATGGAAAAAGGCGCAACGCGATCGGCTGTCTCCTTCAATACCGTTTCAAACACTTCCAGCATAGCCGGATCGATCTCTCCGATAAAGCGCAGGGTCAAATGATAGTTGTCCCCGTCTGTGAAACTCGCTTTTTCACAAAAGCGTTCACATCGATCGGCCTCCCTTTTTAATTGTGCTTTCACCGATTGTGGAAAATCAATTCCAAAAAAGATTCGCATAGTGCCCTCCTAAACTCCCATTATTGTATCATTATTTTCTTCGTCCTACCAAAATTCTCTAATAATTTATAGATTTTTTACAGTTCTTTTGTAATGAATTTATCATAAATCAAAACTACCCGCTCAGCGGGTAGTTTGCTCAGCCCTAGAAGGGCATGATACCCACATGAGCCTTAAGGCTCGTTGAATAGTTCGCCAACCGCTTACTTTTACACGCTGCTGCTAAAGCAGCGTTTTTACTTATTCTTTCTTGTTTTTTCTCCAGTAAATGGATCAACGTATTCTATCAAGCTCAACTGATCATGTGCTATGTCTTCTTGCAGTTGGTTTTGCACATATTCCCTTATCTTTTTTTCATTTCTTCCAACTGTATCGACATAATACCCCCTGCACCAAAATCGTCGATTGCCATATTTGTATTTTAAGTTTGCATGCCGATCAAATATCATCAGAGAACTTTTCCCTTTGATGTATCCCATCACACTCGACACACTATACTTTGGCAGAATTGCAAGCACTAAGTGCACATGATCTGGACATGCTGTTGCTTCCAAAATTGTTACACCCTTTTGCTCACACAATTTTCTCAAGATCTTACCTACATCAACTCTTATTTTTCCATAGATCACTTGTCTTCTATATTTCGGTGCGAAAACTATGTGATACTTACAATTCCATGTTGTGTGTGATAAACTGTTCTTGTCCATTCTTGGACCCTCCTTTTCGATTCAATTATTTCTGGTTGGCGAACCATCATAATTGTATCAAAAGGAGGTTATAATGCCTGTGTATAGCTAAAGCTTTTTGGGACCCCCGGTAGAACCGGGGGTTTTCTATTTACAATAAAAAAGAGGATCGTCAACCGATCCTCTTCACATTATTCAATAGGTTTCATGGTTGGGAACAGAATTACGTCCCGAATGCTGGCTTGGTTGGTAAACAACATAACCAAACGGTCAATGCCGATGCCCAAACCGCCTGTAGGCGGCAAACCAACTTCCAAAGCATTGATAAAGTCCGCATCGAACGGATGCGCTTCTTCATCCCCTGCATCTTTCTTTGCAACCTGAGCGGTAAATCGCTCTTTTTGGTCAATTGGATCGTTCAACTCCGAAAAGGCGTTGGCATATTCCGCACCGGAAATAAACAGCTCAAAACGCTGCGTATAACGCGGATCCGCAGGATCCTTCTTCGCCAGTGGCGAAATTTCCACCGGATGATGAGTCACGAAAGTCGGTTGCACCAAATGCTCTTCAACAAAAGCGTCAAAGGCTTCCTCGATCAACTCGCCAATAGACTCATGGCCTTCCACTTCCAAATGCAAGCTTTTAGCCAAGCGATGAGCTTCTTCCCTGTCCGTCACTTGATCAAAATCCACACCTGTGTGTTCTTTTACCAAATCAACCATGCGCGCACGTCTAAACGGCGCTTCCAAAGAAATCTCTTTTCCTTGGTATTCAACCGTTCTCTGGCCCAAAACCTTGTCAGCCAAGAAACCGTACAAGTCTTCCACCAGTTGCATGATATCTTCATAATCCGCATAAGCTTCATAAGATTCCAGCAAAGTAAATTCCGGATTATGGGTAGCGTCCATACCTTCGTTACGGAAAACACGACTCATTTCATAAACCCGGTCAAATCCGCCGACAATCAATCGCTTCAATGGCAACTCCAAGGCAATTCGCAAGTACATTGGAATATCCAAAGAATTATGATGCGTAATAAATGGACGCGCTGAAGCTCCACCTGCCAAAGTTGACAACACCGGAGTCTCTACTTCCATATAACCGCGATCATCATAGAATTCACGCACATATCGCTGAATCTGTGAGCGCAAACGGAATACATTCTTCACTTCCGGATTCATGATCAAATCTACGTATCGCTGACGATAACGCAGGTCTGGATCTTTCAATCCGTGGAATTTTTCTGGCAAAATCTGCAATGATTTTGACAAAAGGGTAATTTCCTTTGCACGGACTGAAACTTCGCCCATGCGTGTCTTAAAGACTTCCCCGGTTACACCGACAATATCGCCGATATCAAAGGTTTTTGCGTCCATATAGACATCTTCACCCAGCAAATCTTTTTTTAAGAACAACTGAATGCGGTCTGTAGAATCTTGCAGGTCATAAAATGCAACCTTGCCTTGGCCTCGCTTTGACATCACACGGCCGGCAATGGTAACTTCTGTGCCTTCCACAGATTCAAAATCAGTTTTCAAGGCTGCCGCCTTAGCGGTTACGGTAAATTTAACATGCTCAAAAGGATTGGAACCAGTCTCCTGATACTTTTTCAGTTTTTCCCGTCTCACCCTTCTCACTTCATTTAGGTTTTCGACTTCCGACATGATTCTCCCCCTATCTCGAAATCTCCAAGATTTCATACTTCACAATTTCTCCATTTGGTACTTCCACATCAATTTGCTCTCCAGCACTTCGGCCCAATAACGCCTTGCCTACCGGTGATTCATTGGAAATACGGTTTTGGAACGGATCTGCTTCAGTAGATCCTACAACTACATATTCTTCCACTTCATCAAATTCCAAGTCGCGAATTTTGACATGGCTGCCAACGCCAACAACGCGATCATCGATTTCATCTTCCTTAATGATCTTGGCATGGGCCAGCATTTCCTGTAACTTATAAATTCGCTCTTCGACTTGTGCCTGCTCCAATTTCGCCGCATCGTACTCGGCATTCTCGCTCAAGTCGCCAAAGCCCTTCGCAATTTTGATTCGCTCAGAAACTTCACCGCGCTTCACATTCTTTAAATATTTGTATTCCTCTTCCAGCTTATCGAAACCTTCTTGTGTTAAAATGACTTCTTTATTTGGCATAATTTTCCCTCCCTTTCGCTTTTCCGCGAAATGTTTACATATAATCCGATTATAGTGAAAGGGAGAAATCTTGTCAAGCAAATCGTTCAGCTTTCTCCACTTGAATCAAATAGGCGTCGAATAAAGCTTCCATTTCCGCTTGACTTGTCGCCTCATATGACTTAACCCGATACTCTGTTGCAAAGGGACATCCCTTCAGATACCAGCCAAAATGCTTGCGCATTTCCAGCACAGCTGTTCGTTCTCCCTTATGGGCGATCAATCCATGTAAATGGCGTCTGACCACCGCAATGCGTTCTGTCAGTGTGGGCGGTATCCATACTTTGCCTTGCAGTTCGGTATGAATCCTTTGAAAAATCCATGGATTTCCTTCCGCGCCCCGACCGATCATCAATCCGTCTACCTTAGATGTCTGCAATCGCTCCATAGCTATCTTGCCATTGAAGATATCGCCGTTTCCAACAACCGGAATGGATAAAGCCGCCTTAATTTTTGCGATCTCTTCCCAGTCTGCCTTGCCCTGGTAAAATTCTGCCCGGGATCGTCCGTGTACGACCAGATAGTCAATTCCCGTTGCTTCCATTCGCTTGGCAATTTCAACGCCTCTGCGTTCACCGGCTTCCCAGCCGACTCGAATTTTAACCGATACCGGCCTGTTGGCAGCTTCCACAATGGCTCGCACTGCTTGTTCCGCCCGGTCCAAATCTCGCACCAAAGAGCTGCCGGCACCACTTTTCACAATCTTGGGTGCCGGACATCCCATATTAAAGTCCAAAACAGCAATGTCGTCCCGCGGATTAATAAAGCGCTTCACAACTTCTGAAAGGATCTTAGGATCTTCACCAAAGAGCTGCAAGGATACCGGCTGCTCCTCCGGTTGAATCTTCATCAATCGCAAGGATTTTTGATCTCCGTAATAGAGAGCTTTCGCACTCACCATTTCCGTACAAACAAAATCAGCGCCAAACTCCCTGCAAATTACCCGATATGGCATATCGGTAATGCCTGCCATGGGAGCTAGAAAAAGCGGTGTGTCCCATTCCTGATTTCGTATTTTCATAAGTTCCTCCTAAGACCGATTTCGGTCATAGATGATTTTCAATCCGTCCAGTGTCAATCGCTTGTCGATGACTTCAATGGTTTCAGACTCGGAAGCAATCATGGAAGCCAAGCCTCCTGTCGCAACAACTTTGGCCACGGATCCACCCAACTCATCAATCATGCGCCGTACAATATAGTCAACCAATCCAACCTGTCCAATAGAGATTCCAGACTGAATGCTTTCAGTCGTATTGCGGCAAATGACACGTTCCGGCATCCGAATCTCAACTTTGGGCAATTTGGCTGTCTTTTCAAACAAGGCGTCAGAGGCAATTTTAATTCCAGGAGCAATGGTTCCCCCCAAGTAATCCCCCTTCTCGTTTACTGCACAAAATGTAGTCGCCGTACCAAAATCAACAATGACCAAGGGACCGCCATATTTTTGATAGGCAGCCACCGCATTGACGATTCGGTCTGCACCTACCTGTTTGGGATTATCGTAATGAATCAACATGCCTGTTTTAATTCCAGGACCTACAATCAATGGACGCATTTCAAAATACTTAATGGTCATAGCCTCCAATGAGTACATAATCGGCGGAACCACCGATGAAATAATCACTGCCTCTACCGACTTTGTATCCAATCCATCATGTTGGAAGAGGTGGGTAATTAAAATGCCAAACTCGTCGCTGGTTTTTTGTCGGTCCGTGGCAATCCGCCAGGACTTCTTCAAATACAGACCCTCTTTTTTATATAAGCCTAGGGTAATATTGGTATTCCCTACATCAATGACTAGTACCATTTCCGTCTCCTCTATTTTTCATCAGTGCCAAGACCACGTAGGTGGAAACAATCATTGCAACAATCATTTCCGGCACACCATTGGTCAAGCCAATGGACAAAATCATTTTTCCTGCCGTATCGGGATCAGCACCCAATGTTTCAGCAAACCTGCGCCCGTACAAGAGGTAAATCATAGTTAATACGCCAACCGTGTTGGTCATGGTGCCAAAAACGCCTGTTAAGGCAATCTCAGCCGCATTTCGGGAAGCAAACCGCCAAACCAAAACGCCCAGGACTGCTGTTAAAACAATCAATAAAGATTGAAACGCCAAGGATGCAGCTGATCCGTCAGCCAGAATACCAATCCAACCTCGAATCAAAACCACCAATGCGCCAAGCCATAAAATCCCGCTGACAACCAATGATCCCTTTTTGCCAATTTTAGTAAATCCCGTGAAGACATAGTAAGAGACCACCCCAATTAAAATACGGGGCAGTACCGACACCAAGGGATTTAAAAACACAAAGGAAATCGGCGTTGGATTGGTCACAGCTTGGAAAATACTGAACAAACCAAAAATCAATCCGACGATCGCACCGACAATCGGTCCTTCCAAGATCGCACCAATAATCACGGGAATATGCATGATGGTTGCCCGCGTCGGTCCAATGGGAATAAAGCCTAGAGGCGTAAGACCAAGAACCATGGAGATCCCGCCCAAAACACCAATAACAGCCATTCTGCGTGTTGTTAACCACTTCGTATTCATTTTTTTCTTTCTCCTTTCGCTTCGGTTCTTCTCAGATACCGCGCTACGAATTAAATTAATAGAACAAAAAAGCGACAATCATTTAAGGCTTGAAGCTCTCATTGATTATCGCCCTTATTATATGAGGATTTTCACTCGCTTGCAACGTCAAGATATTCAATGTACTTGACTTTTTTGCCGGATACGCGACTTGCTCTTCCTTTGTCAGGTTTCACTGACAGATCGCTCTTGGCATTAATGCCTTCTACAATTCCTTCCAGCACCCGCTCAGGAAGCTCAACGCGGACTTTGCGACCCATCAATCCTGTCGCCTGCTTATAGGCCTCTAAAAGCGTCTGACGGTCTCCAGTGCGCATGCACCGGTCCGCTTCATCCAAGTCATGTAAAATGTCCTGCAGAAAAGCCTCTTGCGCTTCCACTGACCAAGTCTCATCGAAATGAAAATGCGCCGATAGTATCACATATACCCATCGTTCCTTGATTTTTGAAATCAGAAAATCAAGTTTCCCAAAGATCTGCTTGTTTCGCGTCAACATAAACGGCCATTGCAAAGCGGCTTCATGCTTCGACAAGTTCCTGGCGATGGCACCTGCCACAAGAGGTGCAATCTCCTCCTTGTCATCAAAGGGAAGTTCTTCCGGTTTTAGAATCACACCCAAACTGCAATTGGGTTGAAAACCGTCCTCCCATTCCCCCTTGATTCGATCTGAAAAAATCACAGTGCCGTCGATGCCTTTTACCCCCTGCATGCTTCTGCACTTTTCTTCAATGGAATCAAGTTGGTCATAGTATACCAATGATTGGCCGACTCGGTGAATCGGTTCCTTTAAGTCAAATTTTCTCATGACCGCTCCTTTCATCCTCCCATTATACCACGGAGACTATTAGGAGAAAAGATTCAAGAGAATGCCTGCCGCAACGGCTGAACCGATGACGCCAGCCACATTGGGACCCATGGCATGCATCAAGAGGAAATTGGAAGGATTCTCTTCCTGACCCACTTTCTGTACGACACGCGCCGCCATAGGCACTGCCGATACACCAGCTGCCCCAATCATTGGATTGACTTTGCCACCCGAAGTTTTGTACATAATCTTGCCGAAGATGACTCCCGCTGCAGTACCAACTGCAAAGGCAAAGAGGCCCAAGACGATAATGGCAAGGGTTTTTACATCCAAGAATGCTTCCGCGCTGGCTTTGGCTCCAACGGTGATACCCAAAAGAATAGTTACAATCGGCATCAAGGCCTTGTTGGCTCCATCCACCAACAAAGGCACACGATTGGATTCCTTAATCAAATTGCCCAACATCAGCATGCCAATCAGTGGCGCTGCAGATGGCAGCAATAAAATCGTAAAGATGGTAACGAAGATTGGAAAAATAATCTTCTCTCGCTGTGATACCGGACGCAACTGCTCCATCTTAACCTGCCGTTCCTTCTCTGTCGTCAAGGCTCGAATGATTGGCGGTTGAATAATGGGAACCAAGGCCATGTAAGAGTAGGCCGCCAAGGCAATCGGTCCCAATAAGTCAGGCGCCAACTTGCTGGTTAAATAGATGGCGGTTGGTCCGTCCGCGCCGCCGATAATTCCAATGGCGGCAGCGGCTTTGGCTGTGAACTCTAAGGCGTCAATACCCAATCCGCTGATCAGGATTGCACCAATAAAAGCAAAAAAGATGCCAAACTGCGCGGCCGCGCCCAAAAGAATACTTTTAGGATTGGCAATCAAGGGGCCGAAATCCGTACTTGCCCCCACGCATAAAAAGATCAGGGGCGGATAAATCCCCAACTTAGTTCCGTAGTATAAGAAATGCAGCAAGTTTCCTTCTTCCATCAAATTGGCTCCCGGCAAATTCACCAAGAGCATGCCAAAAGCAATGGGAATCATCAAATAAGGCTCATAGCCTTTTCGAATTCCCAAATACAAGAACCAGCATGCCAGTCCCAGCATAAAAATGCTGCCTAGATCCAATTGATAGAAGCCGGTACTGTGCCAAAACGCTTCTAAAATTCCACCCATAGCAATCACCTACTCCAGATCCATCAAAGGCGCATCCAACTGCACAATTTGCTGCTCCTTGACATAGATGCTGCGCACCACGCCATCATTCGGCGCTACAATTTCATTTTCCATCTTCATGGCTTCCAAAATACACAAGACTTCTCCACGTTTGACCGCTTGATTTTCGCTAACCAAAACCTTCAAAATGGTTCCCGGCATAGGTGCCTTCATGATGTTAGCGCTTGCCGCAGCTTTAGTACCTACCACTGGAGCCGGTTTGGGCTCAGGCTGTTTTTGCACAGGCGCTGGCGCAGGCTTGGGTGACGGCGCTGTTGTTCTTTGAACGGGTGCAGTATTTTGACGCGGGGCTGTGTCGCCCCCTTTAACTTCCTCTACTTCCACTTCATATGTGATGCCATTGACTGTAATTCGATATTGCTTCATCGGACTCCTCCTCATTCTTCTTGCATTTGCCAACTGGATTTTGATTCTCCTATACGACGGATTTTAGAGATCCGAATGGGATAGGAGGCGGTCTGACTGGCCATAATGGCCGCTGTGATCACAGCAACAAGGGCTGGATCTTCATTTTCTTCGATGGCTTCCACTTCCTGCTTTTCTTCCTGCAGATCCGGTTGAGGAAGAGATGGTTCCTTCCGGTCGGAAAAGAGGTGTTCAAAATACCCCAACAAAACAGCGATCACCGACAAGATGATAAAAACGGTGCCCATGCTAAGAAGGGTTACGAACAAAGCCTGCGCTATGCTGATATGCTCTCCAAACATAAGTCCCTCCTATAGCGGACAATTTCCGTGTTTTTTCGCCGGAAGTTTTTCCCGCTTTGTCTCCAGCATGTCCAAAGCGCTGATTAAGCGCTGACGGGTATATTGCGGTTCAATAATATCATCCACCATGCCGCGCTGAGCCGCCACATAAGGATTGGCAACCGTCTCGCGGTACAATTCAACTTTTTCTTGACGAACTGCAGCCGGTTGGTCGGCATTCTCAATTTCTTTTCTAAAGATAATATTGGCTGCACCGGCAGGTCCCATGACGGCAACTTCTGCATTGGGCCAAGCCAAGACCAAATCAGCCCCTAAGGATTTACTGGACATAGCCACATAACTTCCCCCATAGGCTTTTCGAAGAATGACTGAAATTTTCGGTACAGTCGCTTCGCTATAGGCATAAAGCAACTTGGCGCCATGGCGAATAATGCCGCCGTACTCCTGTTGAATGCCCGGCAAAAATCCCGGAACATCGATAAAGGTTACCAAAGGAATCTGGAAGGCATCGCAAAAACGAATAAAACGAGCCGCCTTGTCCGATGCGTCGATATCCAAAGTGCCTGCCAGCATCATGGGCTGGTTGGCAACGACTCCCGCTGTAAAACCGCCGATTCTGACAAAACCCGTTACGATGTTCTTGGCAAAATGCGGTTGAACTTCCATAAAACTTTCCGGATCCGCAACGGTTTCAATAATCATCTTAACGTCATAGGGTTTATTTGGATTTTCAGGAATCCATGTATTTAATTCCGGATGAAACAGATTCAAATCTTTCGCTTCTGATTTTGGTGGTTTTTCCGCATGATTGGAAGGCAGATAGGATAAGAGACGCTTGACCTGATCCAGGGTTGCCTCATCCGTATCAGCGACAAAATGTGCCACGCCACTTTTCTGATTGTGGCTCATGGCCCCGCCCAATTCTTCTGCACTCACCGTTTCGCCGGTTACTGTCTTGATAACCTGAGGGCCTGTAATAAACATTTTGGAGGTTTGATCCACCATGAATATAAAGTCTGTCAATGCCGGCGAATAAACCGCGCCGCCCGCGCAAGGTCCCATAATCACAGAGATTTGCGGAATTACGCCGCTGGCAATGGTGTTGTTATAAAAAATCTCACCATATCCCGACAGGGCATCAACGCCCTCTTGAATCCGCGCTCCGCCGGAATCATTCAATCCAATCAGCGGCGCACCCATTTTCATGGCCAGCTCTTGAATATTCACAATGCGCTTGGCATGCATTTCCCCCAGGGAACCGCCAAACACGGTAAAATCTTGGGCAAAAATGTAAACCAGACGACCGTCTACTGTTCCATAACCCGTGACTACTCCTTCGCCTGGCGCATCTTTCTTTTCCATTCCAAAATTGGTGCATCGGTGTTTAACAAAGGCATTTAGCTCCACAAAGCTCCCTTCGTCAAGCAAGTAGGCAATTCGTTCCCGCGCCGTTAGCTTGCCTTGGGCATGCTGCTTCTCAATGCGTTTTTCTCCGCCGCCCAATTCCACTCGTTCCCGTTCTGCTTGATATCGTTCCAACATGGATTTTGTCATCTTCTTCCCCTATTCTCGCTCAGTTAATTCGATCAGAACACTGCCGGTACTTTTGGGATGGCAAAACGCGATGCGCGCGCCGCCGGCACCATATCGAGGCGTTTCATCAATCATGCGAACACCTTTCTCTTTCATATCCGCGATCGCTTCTTCAATATTTTCAACCCTAACAGCTAAATGCTGAACGCCCTCGCCGCGCTTTTCAATATGTCTCGCGATGGGACCGTCGGGTTCCGTTGATTCCAACAATTCAATTTCCGTATCACCGATTGGCAAGAATGCAACACGCACCTTTTGCTCTTCCACGACCTCGACACCCGCCAATTCAATGCCTAAACTCTCTTGATAGAATTTCAGCGCTGCATCTAAATCTTTAACCGCAATACCGATATGATCAATCTTCTTTACCATTTGCTTGCCCCTCCTTCATCCATGTCTCCAATATTTTTTCGCCACGTTCTCTAGGTGATTCAAGCCTCTGATAGACCGAATCAAGCGATGTTTTCTTGATTTCCTCGATTAGCATCGCTTCAACCCGACTCTGCATATAGGACAAGATCTCCATACGCGCCTGTAGGCGTCTGCGTCTCTGCCAGTGACCATTGGCAACCTGATCCTTTCTATGATCTTCAATCGCCTCCATAACCGCCTCAATGCCCTCAGAGCGATTGCTCCCTTGTGCACTGGAAATTACAGGCAGCACTGGCGGGATCGACTCTCGCCGCTGATCCATTTGCAACATCATTTCAATTTCTGTTTTGGCCCGAATGGCTCCGTCCAAATCAAATTTGTTGATCACAAACAGGTCACCGATTTCCATCACACCTGCTTTAATGGCTTGAATATCATCTCCCAGGCCAGGAACCAAAACCATAATGACCGTATCGGCATTTTGAACAATTTCCACTTCCGATTGGCCAACGCCCACCGTTTCAACAAAAATCACATCACACCCATAGGCGTCCAAAATCTGGACCACGCCTGGCGTTGTCTTGGACAATCCGCCCAAATGGCCTCGCGTTCCCATGCTGCGGATATAAACCCCCTCATCTTCATAAAGGCTTTTCATGCGGATTCGGTCTCCCAAAATCGCTCCGCCGGTAAAAGGGCTGGTAGGATCCACCGCTACGATGCCGACCCGTTTGTTCCGCGCACGAAATTGTTCCGCCAAACGGGTGGTCAAGGTCGATTTTCCGCCGCCGGGCGGTCCGGTGATGCCAATCACATGAGCCTTGCCTGTATGGGGATAAATGCGCTTTAATATTTCTTTCGACTTTGGATGCTCGTTTTCAACCAGGGTAATCAGTCGTGCACAGTCTCGCCGGCTGCCCTCTAACATCCTTTGAACCGATTTCATTCTTCCAAATCCCTTTTCAGATTTTCTTGAATAAAGGCAACCACTGCATCAGTTGGTGTTCCCGGTGTAAAGACCGCTTCAATCCCCTGGGCTTTCAAGCCTGGAATATCAGTCTCCGGAATCACACCGCCGCCAAGCACCAAAACATCTTCTATGCCCTGGGCTTTTAGGCCGTCCACTACCTGAGGCAAGAGATGATTATGCGCGCCTGACAAAATGCTCATGGCAACAACATCAACATCCTCGTCAACCACTGCCCGAACAATTTGATCCGGTGTCTGACGAAGACCTGTATAAATCACTTCCATGCCTGCATCACGAAGGGCTCTTGCAATCACCTTCGCGCCACGGTCATGCCCATCCAATCCTGGTTTTGCCACTAATACTCGTATTGGTCTCATTCTGCTTCTCCCCCTACAATCGAACGTGCTGTTCGTACTCGCCAAATACCTCTCGCATCACATCGCAAATCTCGCCAAGGGTTGCATAGGTACGAACCGCGGCCAGTATGGCCGGCATCGTGTTCTCTGTTCCTTGACATACTACCCGCAGATGCGCAAGCGCACGATCTACGGCTTCCTGGTCTCGATTGTCTTTCATTTGATGCAAATTATCTACCTGTCGCTTTTCAACAACCGGATCCACCCGCAGCAAATCCTTCGGCGCTTCTTCCTCAATCTGATACTGATTGACGCCAACAACAATCTGCTCGCCGGATTCAATATCCTTTTGGGTTGCATAAGACGCATCCGAAATGGCTTGCTGGATAAAGCCCAAGTCAATGGCACGTGGTGCCCCACCCAGTTCATCGATTTTTTCGATCAATGCAAAGGCTTCCTCTTCAATCTGGTTGGTTTTCGCTTCGATAAAATAGGATCCAGCCAAAGGATCAACCGTTTGTGTCACACCGCTTTCGTGGGCAACAATCTGCTGGGTGCGAAGAGCAATGCGAACCGAGTCTTCTGTTGGCAAAGCCAAGGCTTCATCTCGAGAATTGGTATGCAGACTCTGGGTTCCGCCCAAGATCGCCGCCAAGGTTTGAATGGTCACACGAACAATATTGTTATCCGGCTGCTGGGCAGTCAAGGTAGATCCGCCAGTCTGGGTATGAAATTTCATCATCATGGATTTCGGATTCTTTGCGCCAAAACGTTCTTTCATAATCTTTGCCCACATTCTTCTGGCCGCGCGGAACTTTGCCACCTCTTCCAAGAGATCGTTGTGCGCGTTGAAGAAGAAAGACAGTCGCGGTGCAAAATCGTCAACATCCAATCCTGCTTGAATCGCTGCTTCCACATAAGCAATTCCGTCCGCCAGAGTAAATCCGACTTCTTGAGCCGCAGTAGCCCCCGCTTCACGAATATGGTAGCCAGAAATACTAATGGTATTCCATTTTGGCACCTCTTTGGAGCAGTAGGCAAAAATATCCGTAATTAAGCGCATGGAAGGCTGTGTCGGATAGATATAGGTCCCACGCGCAATATATTCTTTCAAAATATCATTCTGAATGGTGCCTCGCAGCTTGTCTGCAGAAACACCCTGCTTTTCAGCAACCGCAATATACATGGCCAGCAAAACAGCCGCCGGTGCATTGATTGTCATTGATGTAGAGACGCGGTCCAAAGGAATACCGTCAAATAAGCGTTCCATGTCTGCCAAAGAATCAATCGCAACGCCTACTTTCCCTACTTCTCCCGCCGCCAAGGCGTGATCAGAATCGTAGCCAATCTGCGTCGGCAGGTCAAAAGCGACAGAAAGTCCCGAAGAACCTTGGGAAACCAGATACTTATATCGTGCATTGGATTCTTCCGCTGTTGCAAAGCCGGCATACATCCGCATGGTCCATAAGCGACCACGATACATGGTGGGCTGCACCCCGCGTGTAAATGGATACTGGCCTGGAAATCCAATTTCATCCACATAGGCTTCCGGGCTGTCCATTGGCGTGTACAAGCGATTCACCGGTTCTCTGGAACCTGATACAAAGACCTCTTTTCGTTCTGGAAATCGATCTGTTACCTTCTTAACAGTCGTTTGCTCCCATTGCTCTTGTTCGGCTTGCAAGTTCTTTTTCTGATTCTCCATTCTAATCCTCCCCGCTTCGACGCGATATTCACCTCTAGCCTACAAGAAAACGCTGTCTTATGCAAGGTAAATTGCATAATTTAAAAATCTTTACGAAATTATCATAATTTATGAATGATTAATTGCAAGAAAGCACCCTGTGCCGTAGCATAGGGTGCTTGATTTCTTATTCTTGCTGATTCTCCGTGGCCGTTGTAAAGGCAGGATCACCGACCGGTCCCTGATGGGAGCCAGCATCTAAATTTTCATCTTTTTCCGCTTTTTTCTCTTCTACGCTGGCGACAGGCGTTTCGTCCGTATCGTCTTCGTTAAAGACAGCATTAAACTCATCACCACTGATGGTTTCTTTCTCCAAAAGCATTTCAGCAACCAAATGCAACTTATCCATATGGTCGGTCAGCAATTGACGGCACTGACGATAAGCTTCGTCAACAATATGACGCATTTCTTTGTCAATTTTTGCTGCAGTCTCATCACTATAGTCCTGAGCACGGGCAATATCACGTCCAAGGAAGACCTCGTTCTGATCCTTGCCGTAAGTCATTGGACCCATTTCATCATTCATACCATAGTGGGTAACCATGGCACGCGCCGTATTGGTAACTCGCTCGATATCATTGGACGCACCGGTCGAGATATCTTCCAGCACCAATTCCTCGGCTACGCGGCCACCCAAAAGCACGACCAGTTGTTCTTCCATATCCCGCTTGGAAATGAAACGCTTGTCCTTGTCCGGCAAATGCATGGTGAATCCACCGGCACCGCCGCGCGGCATAATGGTCACCATATGAACCTTGTCCACATGAGCCAGATAATGACTGACCACTGCGTGTCCAGCTTCATGGTATGCCACCAAACGATTTTCTTCCTCTGTACGAACATGACTCTTCTTCTCTGGACCGGCAATGACTTTGGTAATGGCTTCTTCTGCCAAACGCATGGGAATCTCTTTTAAATTCTCGCGCGCTGACAAAAGCGCTGCTTCATTCAAGAGATTTTCCAAATCAGCCGGCGTAAAACCAATGGTCCGTTTTGCCAAAGTCTTCATGTCGATATCTTTGCCCATTGGCTTGTTGCGCGAATGAACCTTCAAAATGGCTTCACGGCCTTTGATGTCCGGAATACCAACCCGCACCTGACGGTCAAAGCGACCTGGTCTCAGAATGGCTGGATCCAGAATATCCGGACGGTTGGTAGCCGCCATCACAATAACGCCTTCATTAACACCGAAGCCGTCCATCTCAACCAACAACTGGTTCAAGGTCTGCTCCCGCTCATCATGGCCACCGCCAAGGCCTGCGCCCCGGCGACGTCCTACGGCGTCAATCTCGTCAATAAAGATAATACACGGTGCATTTTTCTTGGCTTGTTCGAACAAATCACGAACCCTGGATGCACCAACACCAACAAACATCTCAACAAAGTCAGATCCACTGATGCTGAAGAACGGTACCCCGGCCTCTCCGGCAACCGCTTTTGACAAATAGGTTTTACCGGTACCCGGTGGGCCCACCATCAAAATGCCCTTTGGAATCCGTGCGCCCAATTGAATATAGCGCTTTGGATGAGAAAGAAAGTCAACAATTTCTGTCAGCTCTTCTTTTTCCTCTTCCAGGCCTGCAACATCCGCAAATGTGACATGGGTGGATCCTGATTCCACCATACGTGCCTTGGATTTGCCAAAATTCATGGCGCTTCTGCCATTGCCGCCTTGCGACTGGCGCATAAACAGATACCATATTACGGCAAAGAAACCGATCATGAGTATAGGCGACAGAATCGTCAACCATAAAGGGTCTCCCTGCGGTTGTCGAACCACAAGATTCACTCCGCTGTCTTCCAAATTTAAGGAATCATAATATTCCTTGTCAAAATTCGGAATGCTCGCTGTAATATTGGTCCCATCCGTTAATGTTCCATGAACCTCATCTCCGACGGCAACCAAGTCGCCTTCCACTTCACCTGCTTGGATTTTTTCGAGCAAGGTGTTGTAGCTTAGTTCCTGTGCTGCTTCAAATTGATTGCTGGTTGCTGAAGCGATTAAAATAATCACCAAGAAAACCAACAAGTACATTCCAACTCCTCGAAAGTATTTCGGCATGGTTGTCACCTCCTTATTTTCTGTGTAATCAATTTATTGATAAACGGATGGATCTAAAATTCCGATATAAGGCAAGTTTCGATACTTTTCCGCATAGTCCAGTCCGTATCCCACTAGGAATCCGTCTGGAACAACAAAGCCTGTATAATCAAAGGTATGACCGGTAGTTTGGCCTTCTCGCTCCAAAAGCGCGCATACCTTAATGGATTTTGGTTCACGTTCCTTTAAAATTCGCAGCAAATACTTAAGCGTCAATCCACTATCAATAATATCTTCTACGATTAATACATTTCTACCCTCAATAGAGGAATTCAAATCTTTTACAATTTTTACAATTCCAGATGATTCAGTCGAGTTGCCATAAGAGGAAACCGCCATAAAATCCATTTCCAATGGACGGTCAATGACTTTAACCAAATCACTCATAAACAATACCGCGCCTTTCAGCACGCAGATGACCATTAGATCTCCATCAGGATAATCCGCTGTGATCTGTGCTCCCAATTCCTTGATGCGTTTTTGCAACGCTTCTTCCGATAAAATTACCTCTTTAATATCCTCTTTCATGATGCCCTCCTTCTAAGACCTGAAAACTGACACGAACAATCCTTGACTCTGAAGATGGTCTCCCTTCGCATTTTCTGAGTCCCACCACCCAAAGAACACGTTCCTCATCGGCCAATAAAGGCCAACTGTCTCGTCTGTGCCGCGGAATCTTTTGATCAATCCAAAATCGTTTCAACCGCTTTCTTCCAGCAGACGCAGACAAATGAAACCAATCTCCAAGTTGTTGGGTTCGCCAAAATAATCTACCCTGTATTTTATCATAATCGATATCAATGGTAAACGGATCATTGGTCCATTCTTGCCCATTTCCCCATTCTGTCACCACTTTGCCGCCCGGTACACTGACAATCCCTGGTACCGGCAACAAAATATTGAAAATATCCACTTTTTCTTCCAAACCAACCGTTACAATCCGACTGTCGATATGCAGCCATCTGTTTTGCGAGAATGCAAATTGCCGTCCGGAATGTCCGCTGCGTACCATCTCCATGGCATGTTCCAGCTGACCGTATTGTATATCCTTTGTGGTTCCGTACACTGCCTCCACGGCAAGAAGCAAAACCCTGGACAAAATCGGGGCTTGCAGCTTTCGAAGCAACTCCCGTTGGAATCGAATCCTAGCTTGGTCCATGTCTGCAATCGATTCAAATTCTTTTTCCGCTTGTTTTCGAAGATATGCGTCATCAGCGGCTATCAAACTGGATGCCTGTACAATTCGGTCCACCACGCCTTCATCAAAACGCTCTTCGATCTTTGGCAAAAGCTCATGACGAATCCAGTTTCGGGTAAAGGTCGTATCCTGATTGGATTCATCTGTAAAATAAGGAAGTTGCAGTTCTTCAACAGCCTGCATGATTTCTTCCCGCTTCCAGTTCATCAAGGGTCTCATCATCGGAGGATCCAAGGCACTGATGCCGCCGAATCCCCTAGCGCCCGTCCCACGGAACAAATGAAACAAAACCGTTTCCGCTTGATCATTCTTGTGATGACCGGTTGCAATCCAACCGGCCCGTTCTCCAAGCACTTGCTCAAAAAAAGAATAACGCAAGCGCCGCCCAGCCTCTTCCAAACTCAGTCCGTTGGCTTTGGCAAAACCCGCACAATCTACTCGCTTCGAATAAAAAGGAATGCCTCGTTTCTGGCACATTGCCTCTAAGCTGGCTTCTTCTTCATCAGCAGACTCTCTCAGCCCGTGATTGACATGTACAGCCTCCAAGATAAATCCACGATCCACGGCCGCCTGCGCCGCCAATTCCAAAAGCAGAATCGAATCAGGTCCGCCCGAAAGCCCGACAAGAACAGCTTCATTCTCATTCACTTGTTTTTCAATCCATGCAATGGTATTTGCAATTAAATCCATGGGTTCACTCCAAACGGAAAAAACCGGAAAAAATTCCGGTTTTAACGACGAGATTGATACCCGCGCTTGCTTCGCGTGGGTTTCTTTTTAAATTCGTTTCGCTCATTGCTATCTTTAAGGAAGGCTTCTAGCTTGTCTTCGAAAGTCGCAGGTTTATACTCTTTTTTCCGCGGTGCAAAGGATGGTTTCGCCTGTGGTTTCCGATCAAATTTCTTTTCTCCACCCGGTTTGTTTGAATGCCCACCGCTTGGTTTTCCTTGGCGCGGCTTGCGTTCCGGACGTTTTTCCGTCTGTCGAATAGACAGACTGATTTTTCCGTCGTCACCAACGGACAATACTTTCACCTTTACTTTATCGCCAGTCTGATACAGGCCTGACAATTCCTCCACATACTGATAAGATACCTCAGAGATGTGAACCAATCCTGATTTTGGCGCCCCAACATCGATAAACAATCCGAACTTGGCGACTCCCGTTACAACACCTTCGACAATCTCATTTACTTTCAAATGCATAAAAATGCGACTCCTCCTTATTATTGTGTACAACTATGACTAGTAGTATAGCGAACCCTGCGCATTCTGTCAATTTTTAAAGAGCGCTTCCATGGGATCTTCGGTCTCTGTACGGTCCTGATCCTTATAAATCAACTCATTGTCGCGCACCATGCCATAGAATCGAGCCATGCGCTCAACAAAATCCGGATCATTCTTCGATTTAATCAATTCCTTGCGAACCTGAATCCGCGCTTCGATTCTTTCAACCTCACCAGCCTTTTGGGACTGAATCGCCTGCAGCTCTTCCATGCGTGCCTGATGGCGGCCAAAAGCCGTCATCACACCGCTGCCAAACAATAGCACCAATATGAGAAGAAGAATACTTTTTCCAACCCATCCGCGCATGAAAGGTCTCCTTTCAATCTCCAATCACCCGATACATGGTTTCTGCCGTTTGCTTGGTTGCATGATCCAAACATGCCACAACCTCAACGCTTAAAACCTTAGATCCTAGACGCAAATCAATACGGTCCCCCGGCACAACTTCCGTACCAGCTTTCGCCGTCTTGTCATTGATCAGCACTCGCCCCTGGTCGCAAGCTTCCTTGGCTACTGTTCTTCGTTTAATAATACGTGAGTTTTTCAAAAATTTATCAATTCTCATGTTTTTCCCCTTTAGTCGTCTATCATGTTCATTTTATGAAATAAATGTGGGTTTAGTCAACTGAATTCTACCTCGAACACAGTCCGAGCCAGACCATCTTCGTCTTGTCGCATATTGACAGATTGGTTCACTCTGCCAAATGCTTGACGAAGATCTATTCATCTGTCACTTATGAATTCTGTCTTGCACTTCATACAAGACAGACCATCTCCGTCTTATCGCATGTTGACAGATTGGTTCATTCTGCCAAATGCTTGACGGAGATCTATTCATCTGGAATAAAAAAACCAGGCCAGGGCCTGGTTTTCTTACTCAAGTATAAGGACTATTTGTTTACTTTCGCTTTCAAAGTTTTACCAACTTTAAAAACAGGTGCCTTCGATGCAGGAATTTGAATAGATTCCTCTGGATTTCTTGGGTTACGTCCTTCACGTGCTTTACGCTCACGAACTTCAAACGTACCAAATCCTACCAATTGAACTTTCTCTTCCGCAATCAAAGCTTCCTCAACGCTCTCAATAAATGCATTCAAAGCTGCCTCAGAGTCTTTTTTGCTTAAACCACATTTGTCTGCCATTTTCGCAACGAGTTGTGCCTTGTTCATCGATAAACCCCTCCTTAACTTTATATGAATCAGTAAAACTGAATCATTTCTCCATTTGTTTGCTCTGATTCCAGAGCGCGTCCAAAGCTTCCAATCCCAAGGCGTCAAACTCCAACCCTTGATTTGAAGCTTCTTTTTCCATCCAGCTAAATCGGCGGATAAACTTATCCGTCGCCCGTTTCAGGGCAAGTTCCGGATGGATTTTATAGAATCTGGATACATTGACAATCGCAAAGAGCAAATCACCAAACTCCAATTCCATTTCATCTTGTCGATTGAGTCGAACCGCTTCCTGAAACTCTTGCAATTCCTCATGCAATTTCTCCATGGCACCGGTTACATCCGGCCAGTCGAACCCAACCTCAGCCGCTTTTTTCTGCACTTTACGGCTTCTGACCAACATAGGAAGCGCCTCAGGCAATTCTTTCATGCGCTGGGACTGAACTTTCTGGCCCTTTTCCTGCTGCTTAATCTCTTCCCAGCGGCGTACAACACCGTCAGCCGTTGCAATGGACTCTTCAGCAAAAACATGGGGATGCCGACGAATCATCTTCTCGCACACCCCGGTTGTTACATCCAGAAGGCTGAAATAACCATCTTCTTCTGCAATCAGTCCATGGAAGACGATTTGCAGGAGCAAGTCTCCCAATTCCTCTTCCAGGTTGGCATCATCTTGCTGATTGATGGCCTCAATCACTTCGTAAGCTTCTTCCAGCAAATTCGCCCGCAAAGATTCATGGGTTTGCTCTCGATCCCATGGGCATCCGCCTGGACTTCGCAGCCGTTCGATAATCGCGATTAGATCACGATAGGTATATCGATTTTGTCGGTCGATTTTCGGAATGTAAACACTGGTTAGATGAGAACACTCCGCCTGGTTCAGTTCCATAAGTGGAATGCGCGTCACAGATTCATTTGAATCCATAGGATGACTCACAACAAAAACCTCCTGCTCATCGCCGTAGCTTTCCGACAATACAATTTCCAAATCGGACAACAAACCTTGATCATCAATATTGGTGATCAGAAGTCCTTGTTGAAAATCAATGGTGCGCGGATCAAAAGCAGAAGCTTCCACAATTTGGCAACCAGAAGAAAAATCTTGGGAAATAACTGTCATAACTGCATCTATCTGGCTGATCCCCCCAAGAAATTCTAATCTTATTTTATCCCTCAAACCCGATGAAGTCAACATTTTCACGACGTTTTCGCCAAAAATTGGATGTCCAGGAACGAAGTAAAAGAGTTTTTCTTCCACTTCACTCATTTTTACCAGTTTTTGATAGATTTCATGCTCTACATCCGCCATGGAATCGGCTGCTTCATAAAGATCATCAAAGCTCTCCAAAGGGATTTCAGCTTTAACCGCTTCTTTTGCAACCGGATGCTGTAATGTTCGAAACACCTTTTTGCCTGTCGATTCAAAAAGTGCGCGATAGGCACCCACCGTCATATGATCCGTTCGTCCGGGACCCAGTCCCACTATGGTAATTGTATTCATCCTATCCCTCCCATCTCAGTATACTGGATTCACTCAAAAAGAAAAACATCCCGAAGGATGTTTCTCAAAATTTCTATTCAGTTGCTTCTTCTGAACCTTGCTCAGCAGGAGTCACAATTCCCATGCCGTCTCCCAAAAGGGCTGCATAGACATCAACTGTTTCCACTTCCGCCGCATCAATCACAGATTGAACCACTTTGCCGATCTCTTCATTGGCCAATTGCGCCTTGATCTGATCCTTGTATTCATCAAAAGTCGGTACAACCTTGTCTTCTACTTTAATCACGTGCCATCCAAATTGTGTTGCCACAGGAACAGAAATTTCCCCCGCTTCTGTACTGAAAGCAGCCAATTCGAATTCTGGAACCATTTGACCACGTGAGAAGTAACCCAAGTCACCGCCATTTTCCGCGCTTGGTCCAACAGACAACTCTTGTGCCAAGGCTGCAAAGTCTTCACCTGCAACAGCACGCTCGTAAACAGCGTCCGCTTCTTCTTGGCTTTCCACTAGAATATGTCGTGCCCAAACTTGCTCGTAGCTTGCTTCGTTGGCGTCATAGTACGCTTGCACCGCTTCATCTGCAACCGCAACTTCCGCCTGCAATTGCTCACTATACTTTTCAATCAGCAATTGTTGCTTCAGAAGCTCTCGATAATAAGCTTCATCAATGCCGGTATTTGTCAGGAATTCTTCATAATTGGCATTTAACTGCTCATCCGCTTTGATTTGATCCAGCTCAGCCTGTACATCTTCATCCGTAACGGCTAAACCATTTTCACTAGCGGCCAATTCCAAAGTTTTTTGCTGCACATACTGCTGCACCATGGAATCCAAATATTGACGTTCGTAAGTCATGCCGTTGCCAGCATCTTCCGTCCACATTTCCGGTGTTACATAGCCGATTACCTCGACATATTTCTTGTTAAAGGCGAAAAAGCTTTCAAACTCATCCAAAGGCAAATCCACCCCGTTAATCGTTGCTAGTTTTTCAGGCGCTGTCGCTGCCGGTGCCGATTGTCCATCCTGCGCTGCCGAGCAAGCCGCCAACACACCAGGAACAATCAACATGATCGCCAAAACAATTGCAATCACTCTTCTATTCATTCCGTCTCCTCCTTTTAGTTACCTAGCTATTATACCAAATCAAATCCCGTTTGCGGCAGTCGATTGGCTCAGTTTTTAAAAAATTCACAGATCATCCCCGTCGCTTCCTCCATTAAAGTCAAAGCGTCCTGTGCTGCTGCATCCCGTTTCACCAGAATAATCTTAGGAAACTCCGTAGACAAGTCAAAATCGACCATCCTTCCATAATGGTCCATTAAGGCCTTGCCCAGTTCCGGTGTAAAGGAAAGGGTTTTTGCAAAGGTGAATACCACACCTTTTTTTGTATGGGAGACAGTGGCAAAGCCAGCCCGCTTGGATCCGGCTTTAACTTTGGCAATCCGCATAAGATTAACAACCGGCAGAGACGGTTCTCCAAAGCGGTCGATCAATTCGTCTAGAATTTCTGAATAGTCTTCTTCCGTTTCAATGGTTGCAATCCGTTTGTACATTCGAATCTTTTGTTCAGCGTCCTGAATATAATCATCTGGAATAAAGGCATCCACCTGAATCTCCAGCTTGGTTTCCAAAGCCTCTTCCGTAGTTTCCAAACGGCCCGTATACATATTAACGGCCTGTTCCAGATATTTGACATAAAGATCATAACCGATGGCAGCCATATGGCCATGCTGCTGTGCGCCCAAAAGATCACCGGCGCCGCGAATTTCCAAGTCTCGCATGGCGATTTTGAATCCTGCGCCAAACTCCGTGAATTCTCGAATGGCTTTTAATCTCTTTTCTGCCACTTCCGAAAGCACCTTGTCTTTTTGGAAAGTGAAATATGCAAATGCCAGTCGATTGGAACGCCCAATACGTCCTCTAAGCTGGTAAAGCTGAGAAAGACCCAAGCGGTCCGCATCAAAAATAATCATAGTATTGACATTGGGAATATCCAAGCCTGTTTCGATAATGGTCGTGCTGATCAAAACATCAATCTCACCTTCCAAGAAGGCAACCATAACCGACTCCAATTCACGTTCGCTCATTTGTCCATGGGCAACCGCAACGCGTGCTTCCGGCACCAGCCGCTGCAGTTTGGCTTGCATGGTTCGTATGCCCTTAACCCGGTTGAAAACAAAATAGACCTGACCATCCCGCTCTAGCTCCCGACGAATGGCATCTCGTACCAATTCTTCCTGATACTCCACCACAAAGGTTTGAACAGGCAGACGCGCTTCCGGCGGCTCGTCAATGACCGACAAGTCCCGAACGCCGATCATGGACATATGAAGGGTTCTTGGAATAGGCGTTGCCGACAGAGTCAAAACATCCACGGACGCCTTCAGCATTTTCATGGTTTCCTTGTGTCGAACCCCGAAGCGCTGTTCCTCATCAACAATCAAGAGACCCAGATCATTGAACTCCAATTGCTTGGACAGAATCCGATGGGTTCCCACCAGTACATCGATATTGCCGGCCTTCACATCGCGAAAGATTCTAGTCTGCTGCTTTTGCGTTCGAAAACGGCTGAGCATTTCAACCTTAACAGGAAATTCCTGAAAGCGAGACAAAAAGGTATTATAGTGCTGCTGGGCCAGAATGGTGGTCGGAACCAAAATCGCAACCTGCTTGCCATCCAAGACCGCTTTGAAGGCCGCCCGCAACGCCACCTCCGTCTTGCCATAGCCCACATCACCACAAAGCAAGCGATCCATGGGGCTGGGTTTTTCCATGTCCGCCTTAATCTCATCGATACACTGCAATTGATCTTGGGTTTCCTCATAAGGAAACAAGTCTTCGAATTGCCTTTGCCATTCATTGTCTCCGCTAAAGGCGTAGCCCTTAACCGCTGACCGCTTTGCATAATGCTCCAGTAATTCCCGCGCCATGTCTTCAATGGCTTTTTTGGTCGTTCGCTTGGTCTTTTTCCAGTCGTCAGACCCCATTTTATTCAAGCGCGGCGCACCCGCGTCTCCACCAATGAACTTTTGCAAAATCTGCATATTGTCCACCGGCACATAAAGCCGGTCCGTTCCCCGGTACTGCACGATCAGATAGTCCCGCTTGACGCCTAGAATCACCTTCTGCTCGATGCCCAGATACTGGCCGATGCCAAATTCCTCATGGACCACATAGTCACCGACTTTTAAATCCATAAAGGTTTCTATGCGCCGACTCTTTTCCTTGCCCCGTTTGCGGCGTTTTCGCTTGGTAGCGCCGTAGATCTCATCTTGGCCAAATAGAAAAATCCGCTCGTCTATATATTCAAATCCCTGTGCCATGGATTCTTTTGTCACAGTAACAAATCCCGGTTCAAACTTGGAATCGTTTATCACCGGAATGCGTGCTTCCTCCAAATAATGCTGCAAGGCTTCCGCCCGTTCCGTGGAACCCGTAAAAAGAACCACCGTCCCTTTTCGTTCAACCAATCGACGCACCTCTTGAGCCAGCAGCTCAAACTTCCGATGAAAGACCGGATTCGTCTTGGTCCTCACTTGCAGCAAAGCTTTTGGTGCAAAAAACCGACTGTTTTTCACCAGCCGTGTCGATGTAATCACCGGTCGGTTTGTCAGTGGCAATTGCTCGAATGAAATTAAAGCCTCCACATGCTTGGACAAGGTCTCCCCTGCCAGATGCAGCTCCTCCAGTCGATGGTGAAATTGATGCTGTTGATCCCGCGCGGCATCCAAAATCCGATCCGGTTCATCCAAAAGGATAACGGCATCATCTTCCATCCAGTCCAACAAGCAAACTGATTCCTTCAAATAAGGAAAGCAAAGCGATGCGCTGGGCAGCGGCAAATCGCTTTCAATCTGATGGAGCACTTTTTCAAATTTCTCCATTCGCTTGGTCTTTTCCGCCCCGTCCTTTTCACGATGGACGGTCGTTTCCAAATCCTCACGAATGCCTTGTGATAAAATTTCCCGCTGTTCCCGGGTCAAAATAAATTCCAACGCTGCCGGTACTGCGGTTTTGATCAAGTTCTCAAAAGACCGTTGGGTATTCAAATCAAAACTTCGAATGGAATCAATCTCGATATCAAAAAATTCGATCCGTACCGGATCCTCAGCATCCGATGGGAAACAATCAATAATGCCACCCCGAGCGCTGAACTGGCCCGGTCCCTCGATCATGGTTTCTCGTCTGTATCCCAGTTGAACCAACTGAGCAATCACCTCTTCAGGCTCAATGGTTTGCCCGACTTCCAAAAGCAATTCGCCGTATTGGCTTGCAGGCATCATGGGATTCATCATCGCTTCGGTAGATGTTAAATAAATCCCTTTTGTTCCCCGCTGCAGATCATGCAGGGTGCGAAGCCTTTGGTTCATATTCTCATGGCTAAAGGCTTCAATATCATAAAAATAAGTTGGTCTGGCTGGAAAATAGCGTACCCTTTCTGCAGCAAAACTCTGCAGGACCGTTCTTGCCGCACGGGCCTGATGGTCCTGAGAAAATACAAGCAAGACTTGCCTGTCGGCAGAAAGCCGTGCGAATAATTGAATGAGCGCCTCTTCAGACAATCCATGCAAAGAAACAGGATAGCTTCCATTCTCCAAGGCATGAAGAATGTCCTGATAGGCTTTGGTGTTTTCGGTTATACGTTCCCAAATTCTCTGCATGATAACTCCTTACTGAAAGTTCAAATGATTGGTGCGGTTCATAGCCTTTTCTACACCATCCTGAACAATGGTTTCAATCGCCTCGCAAGCAGCATCCACGACCGATTCCATCGTTTTCTCTTCTTTGGACGTAAAACCACCCAATACATAATTCGCCAAATCCATATAGGAAGGCTGTTTGCCAATTCCCATCCGCACCCGCGGAAAAGCATCGCTTTGCAGTTGGTAAATCACCGACTTCATGCCATTATGGCTGCCGGCGCTGCCTCTTTTTCGCACTTTCAACATGCCGACTTCAAAATCGATATCATCATAAATGACAATCAGATTCTCTGCAGGGATCTGATAGTAGCGTTGAAGATCAACCACAGCCCGGCCACTTTCATTCATGTAGGTTTGAGGCTTTAACAAAAGCACTTTCTCTCCGCCAACAAAAGTTTCCCCCACCAAGGACTGAAACTGGACTTTTTTCACGCTTACCCCCCAGTTTTTTGCAAGGCGGTCTACAACCCGAAAACCGACATTATGGCGGGTTTTTTCATATTTCTTTCCTGGATTCCCTAATCCGATAATTGCATACATCTTACACCTCTTAAAAAACCCCCGAAATCTTCGGGGGTCTTCTTTCTAGTCAAACAATACACTGATGGAACGGTTGCCGTGGATTCGACGAATCGATTCCGCAAGCAACTCGGCTACCGTCAAGACCTTAATCTTGTCGATCTGCTTTTCAGGCGGCAAAGGAATGGTATCTGTAATAATAACTTCCTCGATTGAAGAATTCTTGATTCTCTCAATCGCCGGTCCTGAAAGGATGCCGTGGGTACAGCTTGCATATACGTCCAAAGCGCCAAACTGCTTGGCAACTTCGGCAGCTTTTACCAAAGATCCCGCTGTGTCAATCATATCATCTACAATCAAGACATGCTTGTTCTTGATATCGCCAATTACGTTCATAACCTCAGCAACATTGGCTTTTGGTCGACGCTTCTCGATAATGGCGATTGGCAGGTCTAGAATCGCACCCAAGTTTCTTGCACGTTTTACGCCGCCGATATCCGGAGACAAAACAACTGTGTTTTCTTTTGTCAGGCCTTCAATGCCACGGAAGTAATCAGCAATCAAATGAATCGCTTTCAAATGATCCACTGGAATATCGAAGAAACCTTGCAACTGAGACGCATGCAAGTCCATCGCAACAACGCGGTCTGCACCGGCTGCTTGTAGGAGGTTTGCAATCAATTTCGCAGAGATCGGATCTCTCGCTTTTGCCTTTCGGTCTTGGCGCGCATATCCGTAGTACGGAATTACGGCATTAATTCTGCCTGCTGACGCTCTTTTGAAAGCATCAATCAGGATCAATACTTCCATTAAGTTCTCGTTTACCGGGGGACATGTCGATTGAATCAAGTATACATCGTTGCCGCGAACCGTCTCTGGAATGCTGACAGAAATCTCTCCGTCGCTGAAACGATCGACACTGCAACGCCCCAATGAAATGCCCAGTTCATTGCAAATGGATTGTGCAAGCTCTGGATTTGCATTGCCTGTAAATACCTTGATACGACTTTGCTCAGAATGCATGGTACTCCTCCTAAAATTTAACCTATTTATTAAAGAAACGCTCAGCCCATCCAGCTTTGTTCACTTGCTTCGCTCTCGCGATGGACAAATCGCCTTCTTCCACATCTCTTGTAATCGTCGAGCCCGCTGCAACAAATCCTTTTTTCTTGACATGCACCGGTGCCACCAGATTCGCATTGGATCCGATAAAGGCATCATCTTCCACAATGGTTTGAGATTTCTTTTTACCGTCGTAATTAACAAATACGACGCCACAACCAATATTTACACGCTCTCCAACAATGGCATCACCCACATAAGACAAATGACTTGCTTTGGAACCATTGCCGATTACCGCATTTTTCACTTCTACAAAATCACCAATTCGACAGCCTTGGCCAATCCGACTCTTCGGCCGCAGATAAGCAAAAGGTCCAACGGTTGTCTTATTTCCAACCTGAGACTCGATAATCTTGGAGGAGTCAATGGTCACCCCGTCCCCGATCTCACTGTCAATAATTTTCGACATCGAACCGATCTCAACATGGGAGCCCACTTTTGTTTTTCCCTTCAACTGAACATTGGGTTCCAAAACGGTATCCTGTCCAATGACCACATCCACATCAATATATGTACTGGAAGGATCTATCAATGTAACACCGGCTTGCATCCAACTCTCGTTGATCTTTGCTTGACGGATGCGTGTCGCTTCCGCCAGTTGCACCCTTGAATTGATGCCGCGTATATGATCCGGCTCAGTCAAACAATGGGATTCGACTACCTCACCCAGTCCCCGTAAAATTGCCAGGGCATCGGTCAAATAGTATTCCCCTTGGGCATTGTCTGTTGTCAATCGTTCCAAGGCTCGTTTCAAGGCAGCACCCTGAAAACAAAAAATACCGGAATTGATTTCTTGAATCATTCTTTCCGCGTCGCTGGCATCTTTTTCTTCCACGATTCCAACAACACCTTGATCATCCCGCAAAATTCTGCCATAACCAGTTGGATTGTCAACATGAGCGCTCAAAACCGTTGCCGCTGCCTTGCAAGCTTGATGCTTGTCTACCAGGGCCATCAGGTCTTCCCCTTCAATCAATGGGGTGTCGCCTGTTAAAACCAACACTTGGTCTTCATCCTTAATGGTGTCCATCCCTTGCATAACTGCATATCCAGTGCCGTAGGGAAAGCCTTCACCCATGGGTTGTTCTGCAAATCGCCAGTCGCTGTTTTCATACGCCTGACAGATTTCCTCTTTCCCATGACCAACGATCACAATCGTTTCCTCTGCTCCCGCCGCTTTCGCTGCACGGTCGACCCAACCCAACAAGGTTTCGCCGCAGATTTGATGCATGACCTTTGGATGTTGCGATTTCATTCTTGTTCCTTGCCCGGCGGCAAGAATCATTGCTCTGATCATTCTCCGTCACCTCACAACCTACACTATTATACCAGAGTTTTCTTTCCTTTCAACTATTATATTCTAACACAAAAAAAAGGACCGTGTGTCGGTCCTTTCTTATCATTCCATTGCTTCTACTTCTTGCATTGACTTTTCGTACTCAGAAAAGACAATTTCTTGAATTCTTGCCCGCGTATCTGAATTGATCGGATGCGCGATGTCTCTGAATTCACCATCAGGCATTCTCCTGGACGGCATCGCAATAAAGAGTCCATTTTGCCCCTCGATGATTTTAATGTCGTGTACCACGAAGGCGTCGTCGAATGTTACAGATACTATCGCCTTCATCTTTCCATCCGTGTTGATCTTTCGTACTCTTACGTCTGTTACTTCCATTTTCCAGCTCCTTCCGCCAAGATTGAATGCATATAGTAAAATAATCCATTATATATATACTCCATTTTAGAAGGAAAACCCTTTTTTTTCAAAAAATTTTCAAAATATTTTTTATTCGACGTTTGGACGGACCACAACTTCGCCTGTTTGCTCATCCACAGAGATCAATTTGAACATGGCATAATAGTCTTCTACCAGCTTGCGATCTGGCTCTTCGGTAGCAACCAACACTCCGATTCCTTCCACAACCGCTTCAAACTCCCGCACCATTTCAATCATGCCGCGAAGGGTTCCGCCGCCACGCATAAAATCATCAATCAGCAATACATGGGCACCGGCTGGAATGGCCCGTTTCGACAATGACATGGTTTGAATCTGTCCCGTCGATCCACTGCGGTAATTGATGTTGACTGTAGTGCCTTCTGTCACTTTAATGTTTTTCCGAATGGTAACCATAGGCACATTCAGAATTCGCGCCGTAGCCAAGGCAACCGGAATACCTTTGGTCTCAACCGTCACCACATAATCGATTTGCCGGTCTGCATATCGGTCAGCAAAGATTTTGCCAATGGTGAAAACCGTATCAGGATGATTTAAGAGATCCGTCATATAAATGAATCCGCCTGCGATCAACCGTTCTTTCTCCATAATACGCTGGCCAATCCGATTCAGGAAGTTCTCCGTCTCCGTACGATTTAAATGCGGCTGAAACAATACACCACCCGCTGCACCAGATTGCGTCACAATTTCACCGGAATCCAACCGCTTTACCAGTTGCCGTAAAATCGCGACATCTTCACTGATGGTGGTTTTGGATGCGGCGAACCGATCCTCAAAAGCTTGATAGGTGAACAATTGATTTGGATGTTCAACCAATATTGAAAATATAGCGGCTACACGCTCACTTCGTTTAAATTTATCCATGAAAGACCCCTTTCAAATCCGAACATTCTACATCATTATACAACATTTTATTCGCTTATAGTAGATTTTACAAGCGATTTCATTGAAAATCATTTGTTTTTTTTTGTGATATAATAGATACTATCGAAAAACAGGAGGTTTCCTTTGAACATCAATTGGAGCAATCAAAAGCAAACAATTCATTTTATTGGAATCGGAGGAATCAGCATGAGTGCTTTGGCGGAAATCCTCGTTACACGCGGATTTCAAGTCACAGGATCGGACAGAAGCGAATCTCCCCTGACAAAGCATCTTGCAAGCCTTGGCGTTACCATCCATATCGGTCATCATAAAGAATCCGTTCACGGAGCCGACCGTATTGTTTACACATCGGCCATCCATGAAGACAATCCTGAACGGATGGAAGCCAAACGCCTTGGAATCCCACAATATAAACGAGCGGACCTGCTGGGCGCACTAATGGAAGACCATCCTGTCTCCATCGCCATTTCAGGTACCCATGGAAAAACAACGACTACCGGAATCCTTGCAACAATTTTGCTGCATGCCAAAAGTCCATCCACCATTCTCTTAGGTGGCAAGGCCGATGTCATGGGCGGCAATCTTGCCATTACCGGTGATGAAGTCTTTTTAACGGAAGCCTGCGAATATAAGGAAAACTTTCTGGAACTTTGCCCGACCCATACGGCAATCTTGAATATTGAGGCAGACCATTTGGATTATTACAGGGATCTGGATCATATCCGCCAAGCCTTTCTTCGCTTTGCCAACCTTCTGCCCGAGACTGGCACCTTGGTTACGCAAGCAGATTTAAAAGCGGATTTTGAAAGCATTAAAGCCAACATCCTCACCTTTTCTTTGGATGACTCCGGCAACTACCACCCTGCTAATAAACGCGCCATCAAAGAAGGCTGGATCTTTGATTTGATCAAAGACGGGCAAACCTTAGGAAGCATTGAACTTCCCCTGCCAGGTGATCATAATATTGAAAACGCTTTGGCTGCCATTGCCATCGCCGATTCCATCGGCATTGACTTTGCAGACATTCAAAATGCCTTGGCCGGCTTTGGCGGCGTCCACCGTCGCATGGAAATCAAAGGAGAAAAAGACGGCGTCATGGTCTATGATGACTATGCGCATCATCCATCAGAAATCCATGCCGCACTGTCAGCCATTCGACCTCGAGTGACCGGTAAGTTGTATTGTGTTTTCCAATCCCACACCTTTACCCGCACCTACAAGCTTTTTGACGAGTTTGCCGCATGCTTTGGAAACGCCGACATTGTATTGATGGATGATATTTATCCAGCTCGTGAAAAAGACACCGGTTTGGTCCACGCAAAAGATTTGGCTGCTGCCATTTGCGATCATCAAACGGATTGCCGCTATTTAGGCAGCCGGGAATCCATTGTCCAATACCTAAAAGAAAACGCCCAGCCAGGTGACTGGATTGTTACCATCGGTGCTGGCGATGTGAATAAAATCGGTGAAAGCTTTTTAGACGTATAATAATACCGCCTCGCAAATGCGAGGCGGTTCTTTATTGTTCTAACGCTTATTCGCTTTCTCGATTGGCTCGAACTTCTTCCAATTCCGGCGCGTAAATCTCTTCCAGCAAATCTTCTGTTTTTACCTTCACGGCAAAATCCTGCACCCAATAATTCAAGGTCTGATTTCCGAAGGTCATATTCTTGGTATCACCCGGCAAGGTATGCATGAAAATGGATTCCGATGAAAATCCAGTTGCCAGTGAAGTCCCGATCTTCAATGCATTGGAAACACCCATATCGGTTCGTACATAATCGAAAGCGGTTTCGATTACCCAAGGCAGTTTATAGCTCAGCGCCTTGTCCGTAACCGCCTTAATAACTTTCTTTTGATTTTCAATCCGGCCTACGTCGCCAATAAAGATACTTCCATCGTTGCTTTTTCTAAACCTGAGAAAATCCAAGGTTTGGCTGCCATTCAAGACCTGCTCACCTGCAGAAAGGTTGATGTGAAGCTCTTCCGGCTCTGCCCACACATCATCATAAACCATATCGTAAGGCACATCGATTTCAACGCCGCCCACTAAATTAACAATGGCTTCTACACCGTTGTAATTCACTTTAACATAGAAATCAACCGGAGTCTTATACAATAGTGTGCTGACTGCCGTCTTCACACCTTCGTTGCCTCCCCGGCCGCGAACAGCATTAATCTTTCGAAGATCCGCTTCCTCGTAGCCTTTCTCATAGTAATAGGTATCGCGAGGGATATTGATCAAGTCAACACGCTTTAGGTTGGGATCAATGCTCGCAAAAATAATGGTATCCGTCCGTGGTCCTTCCATACCAATGATTACTGCATTAATACGGTCGGAATTTTGCATGGCCAGATACAAATCACTCAAAGGTTCCGGTTCTGGATCCGGCTCCTCTAACGGTTCCTCGGTTTCAGGATCTGGATTCTCCGGCGTCAATACGACTTCCGGGTCCGTTGTCACCTCTCCCGGTTCCGGAAAATTCATCTCCGGAGAAGAAGTCATCCCATGCACCAACATCAAACCGCCGCCTATTATGAGGGTAAATACCAATAAGGCAATCCCGAATATTCTCAAAAAATACTTCATATACTCTCTCCCGTCTGTTTCCACTCTAATCAAACCTAATTATAATCATTCTTTGGCTATTTCTCAAGGTTTCACGGGATGATTCACATTTCGTTAACACTAGGCGGGGTACCCGCCGACAAAATGGTGAGGCACTCGCCGATAAAAAGGGTGGCTTTGCAACCGAAAAAAGTGACGGCTTTGCCGTCGACAATAAGGGCGGCTTCGCCGCCGATAAAATAAAAGGGGGCCCTTTCGGCCCCCGATGCAAACTCAATTATGTCTACGATTTTCCTTTCATTGCGCGTCTCAAACTCCATGCTAGGCCGCCATAAAGAACAACGACACCAAAGATTAACATCATAATCGAACCTGTTGTCATGCTACGCCTCCTGTTCTTCCGTTTTTACAACGGTCTTTTTCAATCCAAGAACAAAGGATACAACGATCAAGGTTGCAAGCATTGCATAACCGCCAACGGCGATTACCCATAGAGGATAACCTTCATAGGTGGTGCTTGACATCAAACCTGTAATTTCATTGTAAATATTACCTGTCAAAATAACACCCAATACCAACGGAGTAATCAAACCCAAGAGGTAATTGAACCATTTACCCAAATGCACCTCGGATACATTATTGACATAGGTTCTGATTGTTTCAACTTTGATTGCACCAACAATCATAATAGTTTCCAGTAAAGCAACACCGATAATACCAAAGGCATTGATATATCGATCCACAACATCCAGCCAGTACAAGCCCGATTTCGTTGCAAAGATCAAACTTAATACAAAAGCAACCAATACAACTCCAATGGTTGTCTTTTTACGATCCCAGGCAAACTTGTCAGAGAAAGCAGTGGATACAGACTCGACAAGCGAGAAAGCTGAGTCAATTCCCAAGGTCAACAACATAATGAAGAAGATCAAAGAGAAGATGACCCGGCCAAACGGCAAGGTTGTCAATGCTTCAGGGAAAACCACAAATGCCATGCCCAGGCCGCCGGATCCGGCAACATCGGCTACGGCTGCGCCTTGTACCTGCGCCATGTAACCTAAAGTTCCAAATACTGCAAAACCGCCTAAGAATGAGGTTCCACAGTTGGCCAATGCAGTCATAATCGCGTTGTTGGTTACGTCAGAATCCTTTGGAAGGAAACTGGAGTAAGCGATCATAACCCCGAAGGCAACGGATAAACTAAAGAAGATCTGCCCGTAAGCATCCGCCCAAACCCGCCAATTGGCTAGCGCGCTGAAATCAGGATCCAAATAATAGTTGATGCCGTCGATGGCGCCCGGCAGGGTAACCCCGCGGATTGCCAAAATGATCAACATAACGATTGGCAAAGTAACGGTTATTTTTACCACAACACCTACAGACTTAACGCCGTCACGGATTGACCACCAAATAAAGAACCAAGTCAAAAGCAGACCAATCAGAACCGGAATTTTCATGCCGAAATCGGCAGCCGGACCATCAGATATGCTTAGAATCTGCCCAAAGAAGAAACCGGCAGAATCCCCTTGCCACGCCAAAGAGAAGGAATGCCATACATAGTTGAATACCCAGGCCATAATAACCGGATAATAACAAACAATGGCGAAACTAACCAATACGGACAACCATCCCAACGGTTCCCATTTTTCGCCGATATTCTGCATAGCTGTTGGCGCACCTGATTGATAGCGATGACCCATATAAAACTCAAAAATCAAAATCGGAATCCCTGCTGTAAATAAAGCAACAAAGTACGGCACCAAGAAAGCGCCCCCGCCATTCTGAGCAGCCATATAAGGGAATCTCCAAACATTCCCAAGACCTGCAGCAGAACCAATGGCAGCCAATACGAACGAAGTACGGCTAGCCCAATTTTCGCGACCCATTGAATCACTCCTTTCGATTTTTGAAGAAATTGTGAACAATATAACAAAATAATTTCACCTACAACATATCTTTTTTACAATTTCTTCATAATCTTATTTTCCCAGACATTCCATACAATGTCAAACAACTTTCTGAAAACGTTTCCTAAAACCTCGATAAAAATTATTGCTCAACAAAAAAATGGACCTTTCGGTCCATTTTCTATCGATTCTTCAATTCCTTTGCCAACTCTTCAAATCCTGGTTTGCCCAAGAGTGCAAACATATTCTTTTTATAAGCTTCTACGCCTGGTTGGTCAAATGGATTCACACCCAGCAGATAGCCGCTGATGCCACAAGCCTTCTCAAAGAAGTAAATCAGGTAACCAAAGGTTTCCTCATCCATCTTTTCCATTTCGATTACGATATTAGGAACTCCGCCGTCCACATGAGCCAATAGCGTACCTTCAAACGCGCTTTGATTCACTTCAGCAAATGTCTTGCCCGCCAAGTAATTCAATTGATCCAAATTGGCTGCATCTTCTTCAATCACCAAGTCCTCTTCAATGGATCCAAGATGCAGAACGGTTTCGAAAAGATTACGCGGTCCATCTTGGATGTATTGCCCCATGGAATGAAGGTCGGTAGAAAAATCAACCGATGCAGGGAAGATACCCAAACCATTCTTGCCTTCACTTTCCCCGTACAATTGCTTCCACCATTCAGCTATGGTATGCAAGGCTGGTTCATAGTTAACCAAAATCTCTAGCGTTTTCCCTTCTGCCAACAACTGGTTGCGCAAGATTGCGTATTGCAGTGCAGGATTTTCTTCCAAAATATCCTTAGCACAGTCCACTTGGGCTTTCTTTGCTCCCTCCATCAAGTCGCGGATGGAGACACCTGTCGCTGCGATCGGCAATAAGCCAACTGGAGTAAAGATAGAATAACGGCCGCCTACATTATCAGGAATCACAAAGCTTGTATAGCCTTCCTGATCCGCCAAGGTACGAAGCGCTCCCCTGCTTTCATCAGTCGTTGCGTAAATACGCTCTTTGGCGCCTTCTTTGCCGTAACGCTCTTCCAGGATCTTCTTAAAGGCTCTAAATGCAATAGCTGGTTCGGTTGTTGTACCAGATTTGCTAATAACATTCACAGAGAAGTCCTTTTCACCAATCCAGTCAATCAATTGCTTGGTATAACGACCAGAAATTTGATGGCCGGCAAACAATACCACCGGTCCCCTTCGGTCTTCATTGGATTGAAGATTATACAAGCTGTGATTTAAGGCCTCAATTGCTGCACGCGCACCCAAATATGAGCCGCCAATGCCAATAACAACCAAAACCTCAGACTGATCTTGAATGCGCTTAGCAGCTGCCTCTACCGCTGACAAGATTTCTGGGTCTAATGTTTCCGGCAAGTTTACCCATCCAAGAAAGTCAGCGCCTTTGCCAGTACCGGAATGCAGAGCTGTATTGGCTTCAATTGCCCGTTCTTTCCACGCATTCATAGTTTCCTGTGTAATGCCAGTTTGTGCTTGATTAATTCGAATCATAAGTCCCTCCGCTAGAAAAATCGTATTTTCATCATGGCAAAATCATCTTTTTGCTCATCTTCTGCAAAAAGACGCAAGGCCAAGTCAATATTGCCAATTAAATTGGCATCACTTTTCGTTTCCCTTACCACATGAAGCAGACGCTCCATGCCGAATTGTTCCCCTTGGTCCCCTTTTGCTTCCAGTAGGCCGTCGGTAAAGAGCAACAAGCGGTCATCGGAATGAATCTCGGTTTCCATTTCCTGAAAGTCTACTTGAGCAAACAAGCTGGAAATTGGATATCCGGATCCTTCCAGTATATCTATGGTTCCGTCAAACCGTTTTAAGAGCGGCATGCAGATATGCCCCCCATTGGCGTAACGCAGAACTTTACTTTCATGGTCGTATACGGCATATACGATGGTAAAGTATTTATCTGCTTCCAGTTCCAAATCTGAAAAAGCCTTATGCAACTGCTTCAGCACTTCTGCTGGAGAACTGGATTCATCCTTCAAAGCCCGCATGGTCTGTCGAATAAACATGGTCAACAAGGAGGCAGAAACCCCATGGCCAACCACATCACTGATATACATGCCGGTGTATCGTCCGTCCTGCACATCAAAAATATCGAACATGTCACCCGATAGGATTTCTGAAGGTCGATAGATATAGTCTACAAACACATGGCTAAAATTCGCATTGGCAGGTAGAATTTTTTCCTGAAGCAATCGCGAAAAATCCAGATCCCGGTCCAGTTTGACCTTATTGCGAATCAACCGCTCCTCCAGCTCTTTTCTAGGTGTAATATCTACAAAGGTTTCCAGTACGCCAAACAGTTCACCTTCATGATTTTTTATCGGCACATTTCGCACTTGAAAAAAACGCGATCCGATCTTTCTCTCCTTCTCTACAGACATGGCGGTGTTTTCTGCAATCACCCGAATACAATGATTGCATCCAAAACAACCTTCCGCATCCACATGCGTCAAAAGATCATGATCGTCCCGATTCAAATCCTCTTTCATGCGGGCATTGAGATAGACCTTGCGCGACTTCAATTCCACAAAACGCGCCCAATACGGCAGGGCATCCAAGATTTCATGGATCCAACCGCTCGATGATTCATCCCATTCTTTTGTCGCTGCATTGATTATCGCATCTTGAATCATGGTTGTTTTCCTTTCTCTCGCCATTTCACCACAATTATACCAGAAAATAGGGCGCAAACAATGAATTCTACCTTGAAACTTTTTTTAAACAGACCGACTTCATCAAAAAAAATCTTCCAAAGATAATCCTTTGGAAGACTTTTCACCTACTCTTTAAAATCGACAGGCATGCTGCAAGTTGAACAATCCTTAGAACAACCTGTACATTTCCCCTCTCTAATTCCTTTTGCTTGATTTCGAATGATTCGTATGACCCACCAGCCAATGCCGGCAGCCAAAAGTATGGTTATTACTGTTCCCATTCAAGAACTTCCTTTCCTTTTTTCTGACGGGTTCGCACGATAATGGCAGCAATTGTAGTCAAGGCCAAAACCGACGCTGCTATGCCAACAGAAAACCGATCTGCCAATGCAAATCCAATGACTGAATAGATCCAAGCGACTACAAAGGTGTATCCGGCTGCAAACAACATCCAGCCCCAGCTTTGCGTCTCACGTTTGATAACCGCTAAAGTCGCCAGACATGGCGTATAAAGCAAACTGAAAATCAAAAATGAAAAGGCTGCTGCGACAGGAAATGCTTGTTGAATGCCTGCAGTCATGCCGCCAACATTCCCGCTCAATGCGGCTTCTCCGGCAGCCTCGCCCATTCCAAATATAATAGACAGATTCGATACGATGGATTCTTTGGCGATCACGCCTGTCATTAATGAAAGGGATGACTGCCAATTGCCAAATCCCATTGGTGCAAAAATCGGTGCAATCAAATGCCCCAATTGCGCACCGAAGCTATTCACCATATCGGTCATACCGCTTTGATTAAAGTTCAACAGACCCCACAGGACAACCGATGCCGCCAAAATCACTGTACCGGCTTTTACAATATAATCCTCGACCTTGTCCCACACACTGCGACCAACAGTTTTCATGGTTGGCAAATGGTAGGTCGGCATTTCCATAATAAAGGGATCGCCCGAACCCTTGAAGAGGGTTTCTTTGAAAATGGTCCCCATCAATATGGCTACCAAAATTCCCAAGAAGTAAAGAAAGAACATAACAATGGCTTCCTGACCTGGGAAAAAAATGGACGCAAACAATAAATAGATGGGCATTCTCGCTCCACATGACATAAAGGGAATCATCATCATAGACGCTTTACGGTCACGGTCGCTCTCCAATGTACGCGTCGCCATAACGGCAGGTACAGAACAACCAAAGCCCATCAAAAGTGGAATGAACGCCTTGCCGCTCAGTCCAATCTTTCGCATAAAGCGGTCCATGATAAAGGCAACCCGCGCCATATAACCACTGTCTTCCAAAATCGAAAGAGCCAAGAACAAGATTGCAATATTGGGCAGGAATACCAAGACACCGCCTACACCGGAAATCACGCCGTCTGTAATCAGTGAAACCATCCAATCCGCTACATTCAATGCAGTCAACCCGGCACTGGCTTGCTGCGATATCCAACCAAACAGGGCTTCAACTGGACCAGCAAGTGCTCCACCTACGCTAAAGGTCAAGCTGAAGACCAAATACATAAAAAATGCAAAAATCGGCAAGCCCCACCAAGGGTGCATAAGTATCTTGTCTGCTTTTTCTGTCATGGATTCAAAGCGATCAGGTCGCTTCATAACACGATCGACCAAATCATGAATATATCGATAGCGAAGATGCGTCATCTCGGTGCGCTCATGGTCATAGAGATGTTCCATTTTTACGCCCAAGGAATCACATACATCCATATCTTCTTCAATGACTCGAATTGCTTTCCAGCGTGACCGAGGATTGGATTCTTCCATCTTACACTCTTGAATCAACGCTTGAATTCGGTCTTCGATTTCCCTTGAAAAGATCACAGGATTTCCCATGCCTTTTTCAGGATTCTTGGCTACCTCGGCAGCCAAACGCCTCAATTCTTCAATGCCTTCTCCGCGGCTTGCTGAAATAGGTAAAACAGGAACCCCAAGTTTGGTTTCCATCTTCTTAATATCCAACTTGATTTGCCAGCGCTCGACAATATCCATCATGTTTAATGCAACTACGGTTGGCTGCTGAAGCTCCAACAGCTGCAAGGTCAGATATAGATTACGCTCCAAATTCGAAGCATCAATAATATTTACGACTACATCCGGCTGCTGATCCACAATATAAGCACCGGCAATTTTTTCCTCCATGGAATAAGGCGAAAGAGAATAGGTACCCGGCAGATCCGTTACAATCCATTGATCTTCGCCATATGTATACTTTCCTTGCTTCTTCTCCACCGTAACACCCGGCCAGTTGCCTACACTTTGCCTTGCCCCGGTTAATTCATTGAACAGCGTTGTTTTTCCCGCATTGGGATTCCCCGCCAACACCAATTCTTTCATGTCTTTCCTCGCTCCCCTAACTGAGAATAATTATCATTATTCTCCAAAAGAATACGGCTTATTGCTAAGCCGTTTGCTTGACTTTGATTTTTTGTGCCATACCGCGACCCAATAAAAGCTTGGATCCTTTAATCTCGACGACAATCGCGCCGAATCCATCACTGCGGACAACGCGAACCGGTGTCCCTTTAATGAAGCCCATATCTTCCAGTCTTCTTTTTACTCCCGGTGACCATGTAATTTCGTCGACCACCATCTCATCTCCCGGTTTACTATATAAAAGCGTCATTCGCCTTCCCTCCAATTGATAACTATTATCATTTAGTTCATCATACGGTTATTTTGACTGAATGTCAACTCTTTCACATAGATTGTAACCATTCCATATTACCAAATTATTCTTCTAACTTCATCGAAAGGTTTTCCCATTCTTCTTCCCATTTTTGCTTCTTGGAAAAGAGCTCTTGCAATTCACTTACATCCAGATTCCCACCATTCATTTGCTGATCCGCGTCCTCAATCAAGGTTTCCAATTCCTCCACTCTCGCAAGCCATGCTTTTTTCTGCTTTTCAGCCGAATTGGAAGATTGTCGTTTCGGTCTTTCTTTTCGCTTTGTCTTCTTCACAACACTTTCTTCAACCGTTGAAAAAAAGGCTTCATCCACCGAGTCTACACGATTTAGGCATCCTTCCGACAAAAAGACCAGTCGATCGGCCATCTTTTCAATAAAGTAGCGGTCATGGGAAGCAAATAGAACCGTTCCCTTGAATTTCTGAAGCTGCGTTTCCAAAATCTCACGGGCATCCAAATCCAAATGGTTGGTCGGCTCATCAAGAATCAGGGTATTGGGCTCGTTTTTCATCATCGCGCCCAAAGCCAGCCGTCTACGTTCCCCGCCGGACAATCCCATCATAGGTGCAAAAACATGATCGCCTCGGAAACCCAATTGCGCCAGCTCCCGTCTTGCATCCAAACTTGAAATTTCTCGCGTTTTTTCCCAATAATCGAGTATGCTTCTCTCTGAGTCAACATAAATTTCTTGAGGCAAAAAAGCAATTTGGGTTGAAGGCCCAATCCAAATTACACCATCATCCGGCTTTTCCTCGCCCAAAAGTATTTTAAACAGGGTCGACTTTCCCGCGCCATTGCGCCCGAGAAGCGCCGTGTTCTCCTGGAATCGCAAAAGAAGGTCAATCTCCTTTAAGACTACATTCTCTCCAAAGGATTTTTGAATGCCCTCCAAACGGAGCACTTCTTTTCCAGAACGTCTAGTCTCACCGGCCCGCAAGGCAAATCGCGTTTCTGGAATCCAAGGCTTGCCCGGTGCACGGTCAGAAAGCTTTTCCAGTCTTTTTTCCAACTCCTTGGCACGCTTGAACATCTTTTCACTGTCACGCATTCGTCCCCAAATCCGAAAACGTTCGATTTGGGCTTCCATTCTTTGAATCTTTTTTTGATGCTGCTCGAAATTTTTCAAAGCCTCCAAAAAGCGTCGTTCCCGTTCTGTTTGATAATAGCTATAGTTGCCATGGTATTCTTCCATATGGTCAGGATGCAGCTCGAATACTTTGCCGACGATACGGTCTAGAAAATACCGGTCATGCGATACGATTAAAAGCGCCATATCCGTCTGCAGCAAATACTCTTCCAACCATACAATGGTCGGCAAATCCAAATGGTTTGTCGGTTCATCCAGCAACAAAAGATCCGGTTGATCCAAAAGCGCCCGTGCCATCCGAACCCGAAACCTTTCTCCACCGCTTAAGGATGCCATAGACCGGTCTAGCCAATTCTCAGGAATCTTTAAGCCCTGTTTGATACGATTCAGCTTCTCCTCCACTTGATAGCCGCCAATGGATTGAAATTGATCCAGCTCTGCCATATACTCAGGCATAATCCGATCCAACTCATCTGGCTTTTCCGCCATCTCAATCTCATATCGGTTGAGCCTTGCCTTGGCTTCTTCCACATGAGAAAAAGCCCCCTGCAAAATCGCGCCAATGGCTTCCTCGCTGGGTGCCAAATCCTGTTCCAAAAATCGTATCTTTGTATTTTTCCGAAGGGTTAGTCTGCCTTCCCCTTGAAGCTTTCCAGCCAATATTTTTAAAAGCGTCGTTTTCCCGCAGCCATTCACACCCACCAATCCAATTCGTTCCTTTGGTGCGATATGAAAGGAAACACCGGTAAATACGGTTTTCGCACCATAATGGGCTGCTGCCTCACGATAATCGATCATTTCTGTTCTCCCCCCGACTGTCACAGTCCTTTCCTTGTTCTTTTAGTATATCCAGAAGCCTCCATCCTGTAAAATCCATAAAAAAACCAGGGACCGATTCAATCATCGGCACCTGGCTTAGCGCAAGCACATTGGCAAGTTTCCCTTATTGCGATGCGATGCAACACATTGACAGCAAATGCCATGGTTCTCACAGCTGGTATGTGGGCATGCACAAGGATTCTCATTGATACATCGTAAATTCTCCATCTCTCTTCCTCCCTATGAATTGTTTCGATTCTATCAGAATTTACATGATCTGAAAAGTGACAATCAAAGAATTCCACTAAGCTTCATAAATGATTGCCCCCAGCCTTGGTCAAGGATCCATTGGCCACCTTCGCCCATGCAGTGATCGCCATCAAGAACAAGACCGATTTTTCGATTGATTTTCTTCCCCATCTTCACCGTATGCATCGTCCCTGATTCCAAGCCTGCTTCCACGACCACAATCCACTCACTCAAAGCGGCTATCAGACGATTTCTCTGCACAAAATGATAGGGCTCCAACTTCATGGATGGAAACAATTCTGTAATCAAGCTGCCACCGGACTCTAAAATGCTCTGTGCCAAAGCTGTATTGCTTGAGGGAACAATTCTAGAAAGGGACGAAGGCAAAACCGCTATCGTTTTCCCCTTGCAGCTTAATGCACCACGATGAGCGAGAGTATCACATCCCAAAGCTAGACCGCTAATGGCCGTTCGACCGGCCTCTGCACATTCCTGCCCCATCATATAGGCTCGAATTTTAGCCCTTTCACTGGGCGTCCGGGTTCCGATGATAGAAATTCCTTTAGTCTGCAATAAACGTAAGTCTCCTTGAACCGTAATCATAAGCGGAGGATTGGCTAAGTCAAAAAAAGCTTTAGGATATCCTTCATCCTCTTGGCAAAGAATCTTCGCATTCAAATCCTTCATGGTTTGAATCTGTGAATCCGCCAGACACCATGCCCGCTCCTGTTCAAACGGACTATAGCGCCCCCAAGCCTGCCCCACCTGTTCTTTCCAAACAGAAACATCTTCAGACAGTCTGCCATGCTTTTTTTCTATCTTTCTGATTCCTTGGCTACCTACCCCCGGAAGATTCAAGGCTGCTAATCGTCCCCTCATCCGCTTCACTTCCTTTCAAAACCTTTAGCAATTCCATACATACTTCTTTAATCTCACCGTAAGGAATGCCACTGTATTGAAACAACAATTGCTGGCGGTTTTCATGTTCTGCCCCAATGACTTCCAGATAAATCCCTTTTGCTTTTGCTCTAGAGATCAATTGTTTCATTCGAACAGGTTTCTTTAACTCCAGAATCAAGTGGACCCCGGATTCCATGCCTAGCACCTCAAGCCAGCCTTGTCCGTGTCGTGCAAGATAATCGCTAAGCAATTGATTTTTCTTTCGATATATTTTTCGAATACGCCGCAAATGCCGCTCATAATGACCTTCCTCCATCAATTTCGCCAGTGTTAATTGATCGATCTTGGACGCACTCGGTGTCATCCGCCTTTTATTCCTCTCAAAGGACTTAATAATGGACCGAGGCAAGATCATGTAACTGATTCGCAAGGAAGGCAGCAAGAGTTTTGAAAAGGAACCCAAATAGATTACCCGGTCATTGCGGTCCATTCCCTGCAAAGCGGGAATGGGATTGCCGGAATAGCGCAAATAACTGTCGTAATCATCCTCAATAATCAAGCCTGCTTCCTGTTCTGCCCATTGCAATAGGGCTTCCCGTTTTACAACCGTCATAACCGTGCCGGTTGGATATTGATGTGAAGGACTGACATAGGCAACCCGGCAGGTCGTTTCCTGCAATCGGTCCACATCCATCCCTCCGTCGACCAAGGGGATTTTCGCCGTCTCCCATCCATAATCTTCAAAGACCACCTGCGCTTTGACAAAGCCCGGATCCTCAACGCCTACACGGCGCATATCCAGCGGCAGCAAGGGCAAAAGCATACCCAATAGCACCTGAACCCCTGCTCCAATCACAATCTGCGACGGCATGCAATTTACGCCTCTGTCCCTGCGTAGTTGCTCCCGCAATTGAAGCTTTAAGGCCATTTCTCCTGTGGCATCACCACTTCTAAGCAATTCATCACTCTGTTCCCGAAGGACCTGGGCATGCAATTTGCGCCACAAGGCAAAGTCAAATCCTTCGGGATCAACCCCGGTATTTAACATCACAATTTCTTCCGCTTGATAGGAAGACGCTTCTTCTTTCAGCTCTGTGATGGGTCCGGGTGGCTCAGCTATTTTTAGGGGCAGCACAAAATAGCCGACTTTTTGCCGGCTTTCGATATAGCCTTCCATAAGCAATTGCTGATAAGCATTTTCTACCGTGGTTCGACTCAAGCCAGTGATTTCCCGCATTTCTCGTATGGCTGGCAGTCGTTCCCCGGCTTCCAGCTCACCTTCTCGAATGTTTTTTCGTAAGTTTCGGTACAATTGCAAATACAAAGGCATTTTATTCCCTTTATCCATTGGATAGTGAAAAATCATACTGACCCCTTCAACTTTTTTATTTTTGACCCTTTTAAAGGGGTCACATCTCCATTATAGTGGACTTGTCAGAAAAAGAAAAGGAGGCAAAACAAATGAACGGAAGAAATACGAAAACCTTAGTGCTAACCGGTATGATGACCGCCTTGGTCTTCATTGCTACCGTTGCCATTCGAATTCCCGTACCTTTTACTCAAGGCTATATCCATGCAGGTGATACCATGATCTTTGTATCCGCTGCCATTCTCGGCCCTATCCCCGGCATGATCGCCGCAGGTGTTGGTTCCGCCCTGGCAGATATGATGGGTTATCCCCAATGGGTTATTCCGACGCTTTTAATCAAAGGTCTTATGGGCTATTTAATGGGAACGTTTGTTAACCTTGAATCCAAAAAAGCGAAACTTCGCGGTGGCATTATTCTAGCCGTATTCTCCGCTCTTATTGTTGGATTCTTTTTGACCCTGTCCCGCCATGGAGAATTAAATCCGCAATTGTTCATTGATGGACTGGATGATGTGGCCAATGCTAATCAGGCGACCGCTATGATCGCTGGGGTACAAAGACAATTGATTGCTGTCTTAATTAGCATTCCTCTATTAACCATTGTTGCGTCCGCCCTTTTAAACCGAAGCAAAGGCGTAAAAATTCCCGGCTCTGTTATGATCGGGATGATGATTGCCGGCACTTGGATGGTTACCGGTTATTATGTGGCCGCTGGCTGGATGTATGGAAGCTTTATTCTACCTATCTTCAGCATCCCTTGGAATGTTGTACAATTCGTACTTGGCGCTGTCCTGGGTTTAATCTTGATTGCAGCCCTCAGACGCACCAATATCAACCAACATATGAAATAAAGGCTTCCCGAAGGAAGCCCTACAATTACAAAGCAACTTATTTTGAAACCAAGTATTTTCTGAAGGCCGGATTTGTCCGGTCTTCTTTTTCATCTTTTCGGAAAGCCACTTGCCCCTGGCAAATCGTCAACTCCAAATTCAAGTCTTCATCCAAAACAATCAAGTCTGCGTCTTTATTCAACTCGATGGTTCCCTTCCGATCCAAAACCTCCGTAATCCGTGCAGGATTCTTTGAAGCCATCACACTGGCCTCCTCCATGGATACGCCCAAGACTTTCACCCAATTTTGGAAACCCAGAAGCATATTTCCGGAACTTCCGGCAATGGTTCCATCCGGCAAGCTGATCTTGCCTTCTTCACCGATATTCACAGACCGTTCTCCAAATACATAATGGCCTGGCGCTACTCCTGCCGCCAAAACCGCGTCGGATACCAAAGCGATTTTTTCAATCCCTTTCAGTCTTCGAATCATTTCCATCATTTGTGGATGCACATGTACAAAATCGCTGATCAACTCACAGTCGACATCAGACAGCAAATACGCGCCCAATGCGCCCGGATCTCGATGATGAATGGAGCGCTGGGCGTTGCAAGTATGGTTCGATAAGCCTACCCCCCACTCAATTCCTTGCATGGTTTCTTCGTAGCTAGCGTCCGTATGAGCACCCGCCACCAAAATTCCCTGATCACGAAGCAAACGGATAACCGCTTCTGCTCCTTCCATCTCCGGCGCCATGCTGACATGTTGAATCTTTCCACGGCCAGCCTTCAAGAAGGCCTCCATGGCTTCTACTGTTGGCAGCAACAAGACTTCTGTTGGAAATGCCCCTTTCTTTTTGGGATTCAAGAAAGTGCCTTCCATATGGATACCGATCATGCGAGCACCCGTATTCTGGGCATCCATCGCCGTCGCAATGGCATCCAATTGACCGATCAAGTCATCAAACATGGCTCCGCTGGTTGTTGGTTGAAAAGCCGTAACGCCCACGGTTGGCAAAAAGTCTGCCAATCCCTGCACTTCGGCAGGATCCTTGCTTCCGGCAGCCCATCCGCCTGATCCATGAATATGCATGTCAATAAATCCAGGCAAAATCCAATAGTCCCCTACGTCCACCATTTTGCCTTCAAACGATGCATCCGATCCCTTCTTAATGCCTTGCATGATCCCATCAACTACAAGAATCGCTCCAGGATGCACCCCGTCAGGCAATACGATTCTTTGGCTCTTAATCCAATACTCTTCCACAAAACCCCTCCTTCATATTATTTGTATATACCAATTTTATCTCTCTTGGAAAAAAAGGGCAAGAAAAAAGAAGCGCAACTGCGCTTCATTATTTCGATCCTGGACGAGGACCCAGATATTGATAGTAATAGGTCTTAATCCGTCCGTTATATAGTTTTCGCTTTCGGAAAGCCTGCTGGCCGAACAAGCGCTCAAAACGCTCTTCCGCCGTAATAATATACTTAGACCAGGTCGTCAGCTTCTGGAAAGAAAGTCCCATCTGACGATAAAGATTTTCCACCTCTTGCTTCTCGCCCAATCGTTCTCCATAAGGCGGGTTGGTAATAATAACGCCATATGGATCTTTTAGGCCAACCCCGTCAAAGGCACGGACGGTGAATTTAATGCAATCGTCCACGCCAGCATCAATGGCATTTTCTTTCGCAATGGCAATCATGCGCGGATCCTTGTCCGAGGCGTAGATCTTTAGCTCGGTATCATAATCAATGGCTTCATAGGCTTTCTTCTTGGCTTCCTTCCATACGGATGCATCCAAAATTGGCCATTCTTCCGCTGCAAAGCTTCGTCCCAGACCAGGCGCGATATTTCGTGCAATCATAGCCGCTTCAATGGGGATTGTCCCTGAACCACAGAATGGATCCAAAAGTACACGATCTGCCTTCCAAACGGAAAGCAATACCAAGGCAGCTGCCAGGGTTTCCTTCATGGGTGCTTCACCGGCTGTCTGACGGTATCCCCGCTTATGAAGACCCGATCCAGATGTATCCATGGTCAATGTCGCCCGATCATTCAATAAGGATACTTGAATGGTAAATGGCGCTCCAGACTCTTCAAACCAATCCACATCATGGTGTTCTTTCATGCGGTCAACAATGGCTTTTTTTACAATCGACTGGCAATCCGACACAGACATCAACTGTGATTTTTGCGCCTTGCCTTTTACCAGCATTTTTCCATTAACGGGAATCCATTTCTCCCAAGGCAATTCTCTTGTCCTTCTATATAATTGATCAAAGGTCATTGCCGTAAACTCACCCATCAAAACATGAACCCGGTCTGCTGTTCGCAGCCACAGGTTGGAATCCGCGATGGCAGACAGATCCCCTTCATAGTTTATTCTTCCGTTTTCTACTGCGGTAATTTGATAGCCGCGAGCAATCAGTTCCCGCTTAACAACCGCTTCAAGCCCTTGGGGCGCTGTTGCGATTAATTGAATCTTCTCCATCGCCTATCCTCCTTCTTCTTTCAGTCTCTCATTATAACTGTTATCCAAAGAATCCACAAGAAATCAATTTTCCCTGTTTATTCCAATCATCAGCGGGTATCCTCAATAACGGAAATCATTTAAAGGAGGAAGTTAATATGTTAAAAGTACAATCTGGCGACTGGAAAGGTGAAAAACACGTTCCAATTATTCACGCCCCTAAATCTGTTAAAAAAGGCGAAGCCTTTGAACTAAAAGTAACTGTAGGTGATGAGATTGCTCATCCCAATACATTGGAGCATCATATTGCATGGTTTAAAGTGTATTTTGTTCCCGCAGAAGGCAAATTCCCTGTAGAGATTGGAAACTTTGAATTCCGCGCACACGGTGAAGGCGGCGTTTTTGATGAACCAGCAGCAGCAACTATGGTGAAACTTAACGAAAGCGGTCATTTCCACGTAATCTCATACTGCAATATCCACGGTTTGTGGGAAGCAGAAGCAGACATTACAGTCGAATAAGAACGTGATAGCGAAAGCAGGGCATACGCCCTGCTTTTTTGTGTATCATACAATTTGATCTTCATATAATCTTCTTATCATTTATGCCCATGGCATTCCCAATTGATTTCTTTCCCTATCAGCATATTCCCATTATCAAAAATGCGAAGCATCAAGCTTTCATCTTTGACGTCAGAGCCATAAGGCTTATGGTGGGCGCAGTCCCGTTCTTCTCCACTTCGCTTTATGGGTCCCACCCTCACACATGCAAGATTTTCTTCATTTAGGGAATAAAGCCCCGGCTTATTCCTCCGCATTTGAACATGCAAGGAAGCCACAGTCTCTTCCAGCTGAATTTCCTCCGCTATTTGATCAAGGAGCTCTTGGGATTTCAAAAATCCCAGTCCCGAATCATGATCGAAACCCAGCCGTTTTTTTGACCAAATCGTTTTTCCTTCCTTGACGCCGATATATTTAGGGTAGGCTTCCATTCGATATAGCCAGTCACCCTTATGAATCAAAATCCCCTCATATAGTCCCAGATCTCTGTGTTCATTCAAAAAATAAGAGGAATGCGCGCTGCGACTAATCAAGACTTCCTCTGGAACAGGATTCTTCAAGTTCTGATATCCTTCCAGCATCAAATACTCATCCTTGGCTGGGTCATAATACTCCAGCTGCACTCCAACCACTTCTCCCCAATCCAGTGCCATCTTTTCTACCTTGCCAAGACGCTTCTCTTCAGCGATCCAGTCAACATCACGCAACTCAAAGAAGAGATTCTCAGCCATCTGGTCTGGATGGATTACATCAATTCTGGAAAGCCGATAGGTCCCTAAACTTTCAGGCACTTCCACCTGAGGATAAATCAGATTCAAATCAACTTGACTTACAAAAGGGCGATAACCGGTAGCGTAGCATAAAACGCCATCATAGACAAAAGGCATGCGCTCGTTATAGGCTAGCGGGCGTCCTGCCACTTGTAATTCCATTTCTTTTGTGGCGTCTTTCTGCCAGTCCTTGTCAGTTACATCCCATTTCATTGCCCGATCTCTCTTCAACAGCTGAAACATCCCATACCCGTGGTCACGAACAAATTGTGCCACACTCTTGGCAATCCTGTCGATATTCCCGTCATCTAACAATTCATCAGGCGATTGGCTAATTAAATTCCTAGCAAAATGGGAAACCTGTTCGATGGTTACACTTGGAATTCCTTTCAAAGAAAAGGCGTTCAATCTTAGATAGGCATCCTTTTGGATGTCTGAACAAGCAATCCCATCCTCCTTCAACTTGGCCATAACTTCTTGCGGCAATTCCCGATTCAATTCTGTGACCGTATCAATCATTAAAGGACCCGCGCCCACTTCCGCCACATGCTCATAATGGATTTGATAGATCATTTGATACTCTTCATCCAAATAATCCACCAGCGCTGTCTCCGAACTCATCCGGTCCTCTGCATTGACCATTGCAAACACAATATCAAACACAGGCTTACTGTCGCCAAGATAGCTTTGAATATATGTCAGGGTATGCATAAGGGCCGCAAGGCCGGATCCATCGTAGACATCCCTGCCATCTCCCTCATAAGATTCATAATAGGCAGTAATCACAACCGCCTGATTCTCGCGATTAGACTCCCCCCGAATGATCCCAGCAATATTCCCGGTGGAATCCTCCAAAAATTCATGATCCCATAAAGGTTCAACCTGTTGTTGATCAAAAAATCCGCTCAGATAGGTTTTCAACTCCTGATCCCCAGTCATCTGCATGGCAGAGAGTTTTACCAGCATCCCTTTCACCTGCGTGGAAATGTCCTGCATCCTTGCTTCTTGCGTTTGCATTGGTGCTGACAGTTCAACCACTTTCACATGTTCTTTCATTGAAGACTGCGGTCTCTCATCCACTTCGAAGGAAGTCGCCTGCCCTAATGAACACCCAGCTAGAATCAAAGCGACTGCCAACAACAAAACAAAAATCCGTCTTTTCTTCATTGCCTTTCTCCTCTCCTCTTGTCGATTCTCTCCAACGCTTCGATAAATCTCAAATTACTCATCCATAACCAATTCAAGCGTTTCAATGCTTTCATTCATCACAATCGTGACGGTCATCACTGTCGCTTCATTGAGCACGCTGGTCCCCATCCTATCGAATCGATAGATTTGATCCATGACCACATCCTCTTCCATCAGCCATCCGCCACCGCAGGGGCCAAGATCATAATGAATTTCAAATTGATCCAGGACTGGCGGCTTCTCCACCTCATCCGTATAGGTAAGGGTCAAAACCCCATCCACACGGCCGTCAAATTTCATACGATCATCTTTCTCCGTAAAGAGCCACCAGCCATGAATCCGGTATTCTCCCTTCCAAGATTCCGACTCTCCCCGAAAGGCCATATTGTGGAGCATAAAGTCATGGGTCATAAAAAATCTGACGCCAATAAAGCCCACAATGACCAGCAAACCGATCCACATTCGTTTTCTCATCGACTTTTTCACGCGACTCTCCTCCCTGGCCAGTTCTCTCTATTGATTTATTTCATCTAATATAAACTGCTCAACCTTTTCATCCATTTGAATCGTCACCACAACATCCATTTTCTCACCCGGTTTCAAGCCGGAAAAACGTTCGAAAACAAATTGGATCTCGTCAATGGAACCTCCGTCGATTTGCAACTCAGATCCGCCCATGCCGCCGGCATCATAGAATATGTTCAACTGATCCAGCGCCTGCAGGTCGGCAAGCTGACCTTTGTAGGAAATGGTCATTTTATAAAATCCTTGCGTTTTTGCCGTCGTAAAATCCCCTTTGTCCCGGAAGGTCCACTCTCCTTCTCCAGCAAGTTGGGCTGTCCAGGATTCACTCTCTCCCCGGCAGACATACTCATAAGGAACTACGTCCTGATTCAAATAATATCCGAGTCCAAGGGCTAGACAAATGACAAGAACAAGCAGAATTATTTTTTTCATTGCTGATCCCCCTCTTTTTCCTCTACATAATTGCGGAGACGCTTAATGATTCGATACAACCCCACCAGCAATAAACCATAGGCAACACCATGCATCACCAATGATATAAGTGAGAAAAATATGTAAATCAACCGATGATATAATTCAGGTCTCAACTCTATGTAACGCGGCATCAAAACATACGGAATGAAAAGCCTGACAAAACTAATAGAGTATAAAAAGGCCACGACTTGCAAGACAAAGAAGCCGAAGATAAGCCGAATTTCTTTATGTTCTCTTCCTCTCCAGCAAATGATCATCCCAAGAATTCCTGCAATCAATTCCATGTTCTTCTCCTTATTTCCATCTAATTCTAGTATAACGCTATTATTCGAATATTCTTTAATATTTTTTTATTATTCACGATTAATTTATATTAAGAACAAATAAAAATATTAATGTTTATAAATTTTCATATAGATTTCATCAAATGTTGACTCTTCCTCTATAGAAATAGCCCTTTACCCCATTCCTGCCTTGACATTTGTTCTCCCTTTGAGTAAGATGTGGATAGATTCATAGCACTGATGAAGGTCAACAGTAGCTGCGCGGAATGAACTAGAGAGTCGATGGGTGGTGGAAATCGATACAGGAAGCGATCAGTGAATTACATGACTAGAGGTTCTTTACGACGTTGCCCACGTTACGGGTTTGAGGCAGGCTTTGGCCTGTAAATTAAGGTGGTACCACGGTTCAATTCGTCCTTTGGCGAGATTGGACCTTTTTTTATACAAAAAAATGAAAGGAGAATGAACCATGAAACGAAATGTCTATGACGTATTAATGGAACGCGGCTTTATCGAGCAAGTGACTCATGAAACAGAAGTGCGCGAAATGCTTGAAAAGGAGAGTTCCACTTTTTATATTGGCTTCGACCCAACGGCCGACAGCCTTCATGTTGGACACTTTCTAACGATTATGGCAATGGCGCACATGCAGCAGCATGGACACCGTCCCATCGCTTTGATCGGTGGTGGAACAACCATGGTTGGCGATCCAACCGGAAAAACTGACATGCGAAAAATGATGACCAAGGAGACTATTGCTGAGAATGCAGAGTGCTTCAAAAAGCAATTGTCCAAGTTTATCAACTTTGAGGACGACAATGCCATTATGGTTAATAATGCCGACTGGCTGTTGAACTTGAACTACATCGACTTCCTTCGGGAAATTGGCGCCCACTTCTCTGTAAACCGCATGCTAAGCGCGGAAGCCTACAAGCAGCGGATGGAGCGTGGATTGACCTTCCTAGAGTTCAACTACATGATCATGCAGTCCTTTGACTTCTTGGAGTTGAACCGTCGTTTCAACTGTAACCTGCAGTTGGGCGGCAACGACCAATGGTCAAACATTCTGGGTGGCGTTGACTTGATTCGCAAGAAAGAGCAAAAGCCGGCTTTCGGCCTAACTTTCACCCTTCTGACTAACTCCGAAGGCAAAAAGATGGGCAAGACCGAAAAAGGTGCCGTATGGCTGGATCCAGAGAAGACTTCACCATACGAGTTTTTCCAATACTGGAGAAACGTTGATGACGCTGACGTAGAGCGTTGCCTGGCCCTATTGACCTTCCTTCCAATGGAGGAGGTACGACGACTGGGTGCTCTTCAAGACTCTGCCATCAATGAAGCCAAAGAAGTGTTGGCCTTCGAGGTGACAAAAAATGTTCACAGCGAAGAAGACGCCATCAAAGCACGTGAAGCGGCTCGCGCATTGTTCGCAGGCGGCAGTGACAAATCAAACATGCCAACAACAGAAATGGACGCGGCACGTTTTGAAGAAGGCATTGGCCTTTTGGCATTATTGACAGAAGTCGGATTAACCGCTTCCAACGGTGAAGCGCGCCGACTGGTTCAACAAGGCGGCGTAACCATGAATGATGCCAAGATCACAGACTTCCGTCATACCGTTACAATGGATGATTTCAATGACGGCGAATTGATCTTGAAAAAAGGAAAGAAAAAATTCCATCGCATTACCCTGTAAACTTATTAGCCACCGAGTCTATTCTCGGTGGCTTTTTAATTTATCAGGTCGGAATTCATCCGCGTCAACAGAAGACGGACAAATGTTTGAATATTTACAACTATCCGCTTGACCATTTTACAATTCCGTAATATACTGCTCATAATATCCAAAAATATTCTGGATATAATATGAAAAAGGAGGAGAAATCGATGGCGTACAAAAAAGAAACCCAATGTATTCACAGCGGCTATGAACCAAAACAAGGGGAGCCACAAGTCATGCCCCTGTCTCAAAGCACAACCTATCGTTACTATGACAGCGCCTTTGTCGGCAAACTGTTTGATTTGGAGGCCGAAGGGCATATGTACTCCCGTATTTCAAATCCGACAGTTGAAGCAACAGAAAAGAAAATCAGCGCCTTGGAAGGCGGCGTTGGCGCCCTTTGCGTATCCAGCGGGCAGGCTGCTACCACTACAGCGCTTTTAAACATTTGCGACGCAGGCGACCATATCGTAGCGGCTTGCAACATCTACGGAGGCACTTACAATCTGCTTGCCGTCACTTTGAAAAAGTTTGGTATTGAGGTTGATTTTATTGAACCGACTGATGACGCCGAGACCATTCTGAAAGCAGCTAAAGCAACCACCAAGGTTCTCTTTGCGGAAAGCTTGAGCAATCCATCCACCAATGTGCTGGACTTTGAAAAATTTACAGCCATTGCTGAGAAACTGCAAGTTCCTCTGATCGTGGACAATACCCTGGCAACCCCATATCTTTGCCAGCCACTCAAGCATGGCGCGAATATCGTTGTTCATTCCACAACCAAGTTCCTGGACGGCCACGCGGCCATTGTTGGCGGTGTAGTAGTCGACAGCGGAACCTTCAACTGGGACAATGGCAAGTTCCCTGCATTGGTTGATCCCGACCCAAGTTATCATGGCGTTTCCTATACGGAACGTTTTAAAGAAGCTGCTTATATCGTTAAGGCTCGAACCCATCTTTTGAGGGATTTAGGAATGACCATGAGTGCCTTTAATGCCTACTGGCTGCATCACTCCATCGAAACCCTGCATGTGCGCATGGATCGACATTGTGAAAATGCACAGAAGATCGCAGAATTCTTGGAGTCTCATCCAAAAATTGACTGGGTTCGCTATCCAGGACTGAAATCCAGCCCGGATTATGAGCGAGCACAAAAGTATATTCCAAAAGCCGGCGCCGTTTTGACACTGGGTGTCAAAGGCGGACGCGACGCGGCAGCTAAATTTATTGACAGCTTAAAACTCTGCTCACTGGTTGTGCATGTGGGCGATTTGCGGACTTCGATCCTTCACCCGGCCAGCATGACCCATCGTCAGCTTTCGGCGGAAGCTCTGGCAGCCGCGGGGGTTGAACCTGAAATGGTTCGACTTAGCGTAGGCATTGAAAATGTTGATGACATTTTGAGCGACCTTGATCAAGCACTTCAGGAGGTCTAAGAATGCCAATTATCGTTCATCACGACCTGCCGGCGTTTCAGACCCTGTTAAAGGAAAAAGTCTTTGTTATGCGGGAAGCCCGCGCAATCACCCAGGATATTCGTCCTTTGCGCATCGGACTTTTAAACCTGATGCCCACAAAGATTGCAACGGAAACCCAGATTGCAAGACTCTTGTCCAATACGCCGCTACAAGTGGAGTTGATTTTGATCCAATTGGCAAGCTATCAGCCGAAAAATACAGACCACAATCATATGTCAAACTTCTACCGCACCTTCGACGATGCTATGAAGGAAGGATTGGATGGTCTGATTATCACCGGTGCCCCAGTGGAAACCCTTCCTTTTGAGAAGGTCAAATACTGGAGCGAGTTGGAAAAGATCCTGAAGTATGCCAAAGAGCACGTGACATCAACCCTGCATATCTGCTGGGGAGCTCAAGCGGGACTCTATTACCACTACGGCATCGACAAACAACCCTTACCAGAGAAAAAGTTTGGTGTATTCAGCCATAAGGTGGCTGATCCAACCTGTCTCTTGTTCCGGGGATTTGACGACCGTTACGCTTGCCCGCACTCAAGGCACACCGAAGTACCCCTTGCAGCCATCGAAGCGCAGAAACACCTGCGGGTGCTTTCCGTATCTGATGAAGCTGGCGCCAACATCGTCACCAGCCATGATTTTAAAGAGATTTATGTCTTTGGCCATATGGAATATGATGCCGACACCTTGCGTGGCGAGTATGAACGCGATCTGGGTAAAGGACTTGCCATCGACGTTCCCGACCACTACTTTGTCAATGATGATCCAAACCAGGATGTTATTGTCAACTGGCGCAGTGTCGCTCATCTCTTCTACGCCAACTGGCTAAACCTTGTATACCAAAAAACCCCATATGTTTTGGTACCATAGATGAAAATAATTCATCAATAAAGCGCTTGAGCCATTGCTCAAGCGCTTCCTTTTTGCCATAAGTTTTTTAGTTCATTTCGATCAAAGACCGCCACCGCCATGGAAGTATCAGCGCATCCATAATAAATCCAGATCTCACTTTCTCGCTCCACAAGCCCACAGGTAAAGACCACATTGCCATAGAATCCCTTTAATTCAAATTCCGCCTCTGGCTGCATGATGGGTTCTTGAACAATCCGAATGATCTTTCGTGGATCTTCCAGATCAAAAACGGCAATCCCCAAGACATAACGATTGGTCTGATCCGCAGCATGAAAAACTTCAACCCAGCCTTCCTTGGTTTTAAAAGGCGGTGCCCCTGCTCCAAAGCGCTTCATCTCCTGCCAGCCTTCCGGTACACCAAACAAACGATGATGCTGGCCCCAATGGACACCGTCAGGTGAAAAGGCGCACCAGATGTCTGGTGTCCCAATTCCTTTAGGCACAGGCCGATGCAAACAAACATACTGATCGTGAATCTTGGCCGGATACAAGCAGACATCCTTGTTCTCAGGCGGCAGAATCAATCCCTTTCTCTCAAAGGACTGAAAGTCCTTGGTAATCATTGCGGCAGGCGCTGGTCCCGCGGGCGATACAGCAGTATAGGTAATCCAGTATGTCTCTTCTACCTTAGCAATTCTGGGGTCTTCTATTCCCCAGGATTCCATCTGTCCAAATGGAAACAATTGCGGATGGGTATCGATTTCAAAATGAATCCCATCACGGCTTCTAGCGATTCGAAGATGAGACAAACTTGTTAAAAACAAGGTTTTGCCCGTTCGGATATCCTTAACGCCTCGCGGATCTGAACAATCGAGCGCTGGATCATCCATGTCCAACCATTTAACCGTGACTTGTCCGCCCTCCATAACCACAACACCCCGTTTTCCTGGCACCCTTGTCGGGCTTTCAGCCACACGAAGAAGCAGAATAATTTCATCTTGAAGGGTTGTTACCCCCGCATTAAAAACGCAGTCTACCTGCAAGTCCTCCCGGGAAGGAATGACATCTTTCGGTTTAATCAGCAATTCTCGTCGTTTCGGTTGAATCATCTCACCCTCCTAATCCGGTAGGATCCAGCGGCCTTCAAAAGGCTCAAGCCGACTGACCTTCTCTTTACTTATCAGGTCTTTTCCACGAAAAACTTCTTCCAATTCAACAACTTTATGGGTCATATTAATCAAACAATTCACGGTTCCTTCAACCGATCTTCTTCGAATCTGCAGCAAGGAATCCGTACAAGCAACTGCCTGTGAAGCTTCCGGATGAAAGGCCGGATGATTGACTCTGGCTTGAAACAGGATCTTCATAATGCTCAGCCAATGTTTCTGGTGCTCACTAAGCGGCAAAGTAATCGGTTTTCGATTGATAGACCGATTCATGCCGGTTCTTTCCATTTCATCCAGCTGATTCTCGCTGGCAAACAAACTATGGTAATAAACCCCCGGAATCCCTGCCAGACTTAATAGAATCATATGCGCGGATCTAAACTTGTTTTCTGCCCATTCCACGGGCTCTCCCGGTGCTTTCAACATACTGAAATAGGTGATGTTCAGTTCATAAGGGGATTGGCTTCCATCCGCATTGGTTTTATAATTTACCGCTCCGCCCCTCTCCAGTGCAGATTCAGCCAGGGCATTAATCTCTTCATCCGGCAATACCCCAATCAAAGGACGTACCCCAATGCCATCATGGGTTGCCAGCACATGAAAATAAGAGGTATCCTTTCTGGGTACCGACAAGGTCTTTAAATAGGCAGCCAAGTCAATGGGTGTCTCACGCAAAAACCCATGGGCAACCAAGCCAGAAAGTGCGAAATTGTAGATCATATGCGCTTCAGCTTGATCGGTCCCAAAATAGAGCAAGTTCTCAGCCTGGGGGACATTGGTCTCAGACAAAAGAAGCACATCCACATTCACAAGTTCCAGATACTGACGCATGGCGACAATCCACTGGTGAACCTCTGGAAGGTTAAGAGAGCTTCGTTTCGGGTCCTTCCAGCCATGGCCGATTGCATCCAAACGAATCCCCGTCGCCCCTCTCTCAACATAAAAGCACAACAATTGGGCCAGTGTGACAAAAACATCCGGTGAAGAAAAGTCCAAGTCTGCTTGGTCTTCAGAAAATGTCGTCCATACCCATTCTTGCCCCCGACTTGTTTCAAAAGGTGTTAAGAGGGGGTGAACCCGTGGTCTGAGCACAGCGGAAACATCGGTCTCCTTGGGAAGGGCAAGGTAGTAGGAGGCATAGGCGGGATCCCCTGCCTTCCAGCCCATAAACCAGGGATGGGAGACCGATGTATGATTAATCACTGCATCAAAAAAAAGCGAAAAAGAAGCCTTCATGGATTCAATTTCGCGCCAGGTTCCCAAGTCCGGCCGTACCTGCCGGTAATCCGATACGGAAAATCCATCATCGGATGTAAAAGGGAAGAAAGGGAGGAGGTGTACCCACGATAGGCACCCCTCGATCTCCCTATTCAAAAAGGATGTTAATGTGCGCAACGGAATTTCTCCCGGTACCTGTACACTATCCCCATATGTGATCAAAGTGATGGATGATTCGTTCCATAGCTCTTTTCGCGTTTTCTTTTCAAACGGTTCAAAAGAAAGCGATTGAAGGATTCTCGCGCTTCCCTCTTCACCGTAGAGTTCCTTTATCGTTTTAAAAAATTCCTTTTTACTTACTTTCATTTCCTTGTCGACTGGCGAACCTTCAGTTCAGGATCAAATATCACACGTTCGCCTTGTCCTACCTCCCCGGTCTCGATTTGTTCATCTAGGATGCGAATTGCTTCTACAGCCATTTTTTCAGGAAACTGGTTAATGGAACTTAAGGTCGGATAAGAAAATTCAGCCATGGGAATATCGTCAATGCCCAGTACTGCAATATCATCAGGAATTTTCAATCCCCGTTCGTAAATGGCATGATAGACCCCCATCGCCCGCATATCCCCGGATACAAAGATCGCATCCGGCAAATCCTTGGAATCCAAAATTTCAATGGTCTTGCTATAAGCCCGATCCGGGCTGATAATCTCATAATCGACTGACATGGGTTTCAGGCCATGTTTCTTCATGGCATCCAAGAAACCTTGGCTTCTATCTTCATTCACCGTATAGTTTTCAGATCCCAGCATAAATCGGATGTGAGAATAGCCTTGCTCGATCAAATGCTCTGCACCCATAAATCCTGCCTGATAGTTATCCAGATTCACGTAGGAGGATTCGGTATGGTGCTTGTCTTTTCCAATAACCACAAATGGAATCTTCTTCTCCAGCAAATAAGTCAATCGTTCGTCAACATCCTTGGTGTCAAAAATCACGGCTCCATCCGCATAGCCATTGGTCAAAAGATAAAAGCCATCATGCTCATCCGCTTGAACCCGTTCTGCATTGGATTGGGAAACAATCATTTTATAACCCAGCTTCTTAGCCTCAGCATTCAGATGTTGAATGGTTACATTATGGAATTCGCCCAAAAACGCATTATCCTTTTCACTGACAAAGACAAAAAGGATGCCCGTCTTTTTATTGCGCAGGGATTGCGCCAGCAAGTTGACGCGATAACCGGTCTCATCTATGACTTGCAGTACCCGTTTTCTCGTCCGTTCGCTTACATTTTTATCTTGATTGATGACCCTGGAAACAGTACGCGGTGATACGCCTGCCAGTCTTGCAACGTCCTTAATATTAACCATTCCATCACCCCATTTAGTCTTTCATCAATTGTATCAAGATTTGTTGTAAATTGGTATGAGAAAAGGTTCTCAATCCCACTTGAAAATTATGTTCCACCATTTTCTGATAAACCTGGCTATCCGTTAAACAAGCTTGAATTTGATACGCTGTTTTCTCAAAGATAGCAGGATGAATAAATGCCATTCCCTCATCATCTGTTTGATAAGCATCCCCAAGGGAGATGACTTCAAAACCCGCTGATTCGATATCCGTTTTATATACGGCATATTCAAAGAGGAGAATAGGTTTTTTGGCAAATACCGCTTCTAAAAACTGATTGCCCCAGCCTTCCCAAATGCTTGGATAAGTTATGAAATCTGCAAAGACATAAGCATCCCACAAGGAGTATACTTTATGCTTTTCCGTCCGTGTCCGGGAATGGTCCACCCATTCTCCAATCCAGCGGAGGCTTACCCCCTTCTTCTCTGCCCGCTCAGTCAGACGCTTTTCATAACCGTCTTCCGATTCAATCATGCCAGGCAGCAGCAAGACAAATTCCGTATCGTCTTTAAAGACTCGTCCGTCATACAGCGTCTTTCCAAGCCAATTCTTCCGAATAGACTCCTGATTGAGTACAGCAATCTGATCAATGGCCAATTCAATGGCTTTTCGATTTGTCACCCGGGTTGCCTGAAGAAAAATCACGTCCTGCTCGCGTAGCCCCAATTTCTTTTTGAAGTCGGCATTGTAGTCATCCTGTTTCCACAAGTCTCCCTCAAAATCAAAGACATTGGGAACAACAACAGAATCGACGCCCTTTCGCTTTTTCAAGGATTCCTGGGCAATATGGTTGATGACCACATGGCGATACTTTTCCCCAATCGGTGGATATAAGGATTCCAAGAGATCCGCCACACCTTGACAGGTAGGATTGGAAAAATTCACTCTCTCCCAATGAAAATCATGATGATGGCAGATAACCTGCAAGCCCAGCTTTTCAATGGTACGATACAGGGCCAGTGCCGTTGACAAGGAGCGACCAATGGCGAAAATATTATTAGGTATCACCAACTCAATCTGAAGTGCTTGAAAAATTCGGGTGAACCGCTCTTCCAGCCTGTCAGCCGCCTTTTCAATGGCGGCCATCAACTCACTTTCATTGGCGTACTCCCAGAACTCCACATAGGCATTGCGCTCAATGCGCAAATCCTCTTCATAGCGATATCCCAGTTCCGGAATCACATAGCCTTCCGTTGTGCCTGCACTCCCCGCGATCATAAAGACCTCGTGTCCCATCGCTTCCAGGATTTCTTTCCACTTATCCATTTCCAGAGAAACACCATCAGTCTCTCCGATTCGATAATGACACAATGCAATTCTCATGATGTCCTCCAATCAATCCAAACGTTCGCCGGAATCCGGATCAAAGAAATGGTAATGACTCGGTTTCAATGCCAAATGAAATGGCTTGTCGATCTTCAAATTCACATCAGGATCCACCGACAATTTCATGCGCTGATCGCCAATCTCCGCCAAAACGATATTATGAGAGCCTTGCGGTTCAATCAGTCTGCAAACCGCCTCAATGGGCGCGTCTTTTTTTACTTCGATATTCTCGGGACGAACACCCAAGAGCACTTCTTTGCCAACAAAACCGGAAAGACTGGGATGGTCGGCAACAAAATCCAAATGATCCCCTTTTAGACGATGCCCGCTTTCCTCTTTCTCCCCAATCACAACACGCAGGAAATTAGTAGGCGGTGTGCCAATGAAATCTGCAACAAAGCGATTGGCACTGTTGTGATAGACTTCATCTGGTGTTCCAATCTGAATGATGACTCCGTCCTTCATAATAACAATGCGGTCTGCCAAACTCATGGCTTCCGATTGGTCATGGGTGACAAAGACGGTAGTCGCTCCTGTTTGCCGATGGATTTCTTTTAAGTCTGTACGCATTTGAACCCGCAACTTGGCGTCCAGGTTGCTAAGGGGTTCATCCATTAAAAACACTTTTGGTTTTACGGCAATCGCCCGGGCAACGGCAACACGCTGCTGCTGGCCGCCGGACAATTGATCCGGATATCGGTCCAAAAGCGGTTCAATACCCGCCAATGCCGCCACTTCTTTCACACGGGCGTCCATTTCCTCTTTTTCCATCCGCTTGATTTTCAAAGCGTAGGCGATATTGTCATAAACCGTCATATGAGGCCACACAGCATAGTTCTGGAAAATCATGCTGACATTTCGCTTTCGAGGCGGCAGATCACCCACACTCACGCCATCGATGATCACTTCCCCTTCCGTGATTTCTTCCAGCCCCGCGATCATGCGCATGGTCGTTGTCTTTCCACAGCCCGACGGTCCCAGCAAAACCAGAAATTCTCCATCTTGTACAGTCAGATCAATTCTCTTTACCGCTTCCACCTTGCGGTTATATACTTTCCTCAAATTCTTTAATTCAACAGTAGCCATAGTTTCCTCCTCTCAGCCTAAACGCTGACATCTCCCCACATTTGATTGATGTATTTTCGTATGATAAAGGTAAAGATCAGGGTAGGAATCGCATGGGCGATACCCCCTGCCGCTGTCAGATTGACCTGACCGGTTGCGCCATACAAGGTCTGATAGACAACAACTGCAAAGGTCGGTTTAAACTGGGTCAAAATGATGGCCGAGATTGTCTCATTCCAAGCGCCCAAAAAGGCATACATGGAGCTGGCTGCCAGTCCCGGCAATGCCAGAGGCAATGTAATGTTGAAGAAGGTACGAAGTTTGGATGCGCCAAATACTTGCGCCGCCTCTTCAAGCTCCACCGGGATCCCCAGAAAGATACTGGTGGTAATCCATGTGGTAAGTGCAATGGAACCAACAGCATAAACCAGCGACAAACCCAGAGGCTGGTCGTACAAGCCCATATTGGCCAAGATGATAACCATTGGCATGGCGATAGCAACACCAGGGAACATTCGTACAAAAAGAATACTGAACTTCATGGTATGCTTGCCTCGAAAGCGATAACGCGCCAAGGTGTAACCGGCCGTTCCCCCGATACTCAGGGAAATGAGGATGGTGATAAAAGCGATCTGAATACTTCGAATCAAGGCTGGAACAGCATCCCTCGTTACCTGGAAGAAGGTCTTGTAGTTATGCATAACATCCTTCCTGGCCTTAAAAATTACTTGGTCCTGGGTCAGCAAAAGCTTGGACTTTTCCTCCAACTCTTCCGGTTCGAAGTTTAAACTCAGATTGGTCCGCATATAGGTTGACATCTTTTTAAAGTCTTTGGTGTCTAAAAGTGTTTCATACTCACCGTTTCTTTTGTCATAAATGCTTAAGAGAACACCGCGGTCTCCATTTTCCAATTTAATTTCGGAACGCATTTCCGGAACCAAGGGCAATGGATACTGGTAAGCTTCCCGAGTCGATAAAAAAGACAAGGAGAAAATAAAGTAGACAGGGATTAAGATTGCAAACACAATAGCAATGCTCACGATATAAAGCGTTGCTAGGCTTGCTTTTTTCTTCATGGCTTTCATCTTCATGCCTTAGCACCCCCGTCTTTTCTAGCAAACGCTCCCGATACGCGCAAATAAAGCAGTGCAACAACTGTAATGATAATGGCAATAACCACCGAATAGGTTGATGCCATTCGGAAACTGTCAGGCAAGTTCGGCACTTCCTCGGTATAGTAGATTACCCGCTCCAAAAGTACCGGCACTCGGCTGAATCCGAAAAGCATAACGATGGTCAGCCAAATTTGCAAAGCCGAGATCAAACGCAGGATAACTGCCGTCTGAATGGTGGGCCGCAACATGGGCATGGTAATCTTTCTTAGGGTTGTCCATCGATCAGCCCCAAAGACATAGCTGGCTTCCATCATTTCCTTGGGCAGACCTTGCAAACCTGCCAGCAGAATAATCATCATAGATGGAATGACCTGCCATGCATCAATCAAAATAATTAAAATCAGATTCTTTAAATGGTTTTCACCGGAAAGAAAGATAATTTTCTCTCCCGCCTCCAAAAACCCCGTATAGGTTAAAAAGCTATTCACCCAACCATGGGTGGTAAATCCTGTCTTCCACATGGCCCCCAAGACAACCGGTGACAGCGCCATGGGAATCATGGCAATAAATAATAGAATGCTGGAACCTTTAAATTTCCTGTTGATCAGCAAGGCCAACGCCATTGCCGCTACAAACTCCAAGGTTACGGAAAAAATTACAATAATCGCTGTATTCTGAGCAGCCGGTACAAAGGTAGCATCCTGCAGTACCAACCGAAAATTGTCTAAGCTAATTTGCCCTGATGCATCTGTGATGCTGACCATAAAGGCTTTAATAACGGGTCGAATCCAAAACAATACATAATAGATCAGTGCGGGTGCGACGAGCAAATAGGGCCCTATTTGATTCCAGTTTCGCCTCTTGATAGTCTGTTCCTTTGACATGATCTCACTCCCTTGACAGAACAGGACCACCGGGATCGCCCCGGTGGCCCCCATCTCTTATTTCCTCAACGCATCTAATTCATCGTTGGCAGCATCAAGCATTGCTTGATCAACTTTGCCTTCCAAAACCATGTTTTCAAACAAGTTGTCAAATACTTTCTTAACAGCACCCCAGTCTTGGAAGTCGCCGCCTGGCACGCCAGAAACTCGACCGTTTTCCAATACTAAGATTGCTTTTGAAATAACTTCGTCTGTAGGCTCATCGCCTAAGAAATCAAGTGCTTCTTCCACAGGTGGAATAAATCCGCCGGTGCCTTTTGACAGTTTCAACTGAATGTCAGGTCGTGTAATGTATTCCAAGAAAGTTTTAGCCAATTCTGGATTTGGCGCATCTTTCATAATCGCGAAACCAGAAGTTCCAGCGATGGAACCGATGCCTGCCGGTCCTGATGGAGCCGGAGCCAAAACATACTTAGTCTCGTTGGAGCTATATACTTCGCCTGCACGAGCATTATGGAATACGGTCAACCAAGCTTCTTCCCGCTTCATTGGGTCGATACAGTTGTCAACATTGAGTACAGTTGGAATGTAGCCGTCAGCTTCACCGATCTTAGAGTAGATTTTCCAAGCTTCTACAGCTTCTGGAGAATTGATATCCGGGAATCCTGCACCGTAAGAAAGTGCGGCTGCCCCAAATTGATAAACCCAAGATTTCATTGGAATACCAGTTACAACCGTTTTACCTTCGCCTTCGCCTTCTGCGATATTAACGGCCCATTGTGCGTACTGTTCCCAAGTCAATGCGTCGATATCCGCACCTGCCGGCAAGTATGGCAGCGCTTTTTTGTTTGCCAAAGTCAAATAAACATCCGCGCCTACTGGAATGAAGTATTGTTTGCCGTCTTTGTTGGTGTTGGCTTCAAATGTTTTTGCAAAATTACGGTCATCCCATGATCCGATCAAATCAGTCATGTCTTCTACGTAACCTTTGTTGATCCAGTCTGGCATATTGGCAACATAAGCAATAATAACATCTGTTGTCACATGATCAGTTTCCTGCTGCACTTGCGCACGTTGCAGCATGGTGGTATCGTCCATCACCTGGAAGTTGATTTTTACGCCATGCTCCTCTTCAAAAGGTTTCAGAATTTCGTTGATAACAAATTCCTGTTCCGTTGGCACACTCCACAGACGTGATGTAAATACCAAAGTGTTGTTGGTAGGCACCTCAACAATCTTCTCTTCAATAATTACTTCCGGTTCCGGAGCTGGCTCTTGCGCTTCCGGTTCAGCTGGTGTACAGCCGGCCAAAAGAGCAATCCCTGCCAACATAAAGACCAAAAACAATGCAATTCCCTTACGATTCACGATTAACCTCCTTTTTTTGCCATCGATGGCATTTTCTTTCAAAAAGAAAAATTCCCACGAGAATTTCTTTTTGAATTTCCTTATTTACTTGACAATCCTAAAGAAAAAGCTGAATTTTCAGAATTGTCAACGTTGACATTTTCATACTACCACTATTTTTCGAATCCTGCAATCGTTTTTTTACTAAATTTGTTAATTTACTCTAAAAAGAAAGGAATCACAACTTTTGTGATTCCTTTTCCATACTTTTTGGTCGTATGAATGTAAGCCATTCACTTTCTAAACTGGCTAGGTCTTTCCCGTATACCGATTCAATCGCGATTTCAATTCCTACATGCTCATTTGCCGCATACAAATCTAGCATCTGTTCCATACCATATATTTCAATCAAATAATGAAAAAAGGACCGCAGCTCTTCTTTCACAACCACCTTATCCAGGTCAGGGTTTATACGCGCTCCTGACAGAGAAGCAAGTGGCAAATAGGCATCTGTCTCAATAATTTCCCGCATAGCCGCTTCTGGATGAACCGAGGACAGTAAGTAGATTTGGCTGGAAGCAAGTTCTTTGGCTAGCCCAACCTGCGCCATTTGATCCAGTGGTACACCCAATGTACCGATAAAGACTTGCGCCAACTTCTCCTTATAGGATGGATCCTCCTCCCCCTGCTCATGAACTTCATAGATCACAGCCAGCAAGGTGTCATCGTCACGGCCCACATAGTGTTCCATAATGCCCTCAGTCATGTAGATATCGATCTCAATCAAAGACTCTGGCTCGAATCCCAGCCGGTCTGCAAACTCCTTGTAGCACAGCTCTCGACGTTTGATGATCTCTTCCATGTTCTCTTGGCTTGATCGGTCAATAGGATCATAGCGAACAATAAAATGCTCACTCATCACGGACTCAAAATCGCCAATGGTCTTGTTTGCCTCCAACGTAGGTATGGTCCATGCTGTAGATAACTTCGAAAACGTTCCACTGTAACGGGTTCGTTCATCAACCTTGATCATATACTCATCCTGCCGATGATTCATGGTCATGGTCCAAAGCCGATCAAAGGTATCCGCATGGGAGGAACCCCAAACCCAAAGATATTTGGATTGATTTAACGGACTCGGAACTAAGTAGGTGAACATGGCAGTTTCCTCGCCAATGGTCGCCCCTGCAGATTGTATTTCCAGTTCGCCTTCCATCACTTGAATGGGCAGCTGCTCATTCATTGAGGCCAACCACAAATTGGTATCAGGATTTCCTAACAAAATCAAATGGCTATCCTTTGCGGCTTCCTCAGAAAGCTCTTGGTCAGATTTTACTGGAACGAATACTGCCATGTTTTTATCCAAAGATGTTTGAATCCATTCTGCAAAATTCTTCAACCGAATTGTATCCCGGTCAGACCCTTGACTCCCATAAACAATGACATAGGCTTCACCATCCCACATGCCCTGATAAAAATCATCGAAGCCCGTCATTTCAGGACTGATGGTCTCTACTGTCTTTTCGTTGGGTGGTCTACAAGAAACTAACAACGCAATTAATAAAACCAATGCCATGATTCGATAAAACCTGATATGCTTCTTCATTTCCGTCCCTCCGTTCTGTCTGCTTTCAAATATCTTCCACATTCATCTTACCTGTATGATTCCACTTTTTCAAATAACTATTCACTAATCTCGAATTTACTAAACTTGTTTACAGGTTATTCACAAAAAAAGAATCGCTAATCAGCGATTCTTTCACTCCACATGGGATGTTCCATTATTTCATTGACAATGCGCTCCAGTCCCGCCTGATCATCCAAGGAAAACCTGGATAGGATCGGACTGTCGACATCCAGAACGCCAAAACATTTTTCTTCTTTCATTAAGGGTATGACAATCTCCGATTGACTGGAGAAGTCTCAAGGAATATGTCCTGGGAAATTCAGAACATCCTCCACCCTTTGAATTTCACGACTGGCAAATGCCGTTCCGCAAACACCTTTCCCCGATTTGATTCGTGTTGTTGCGCTCTTGCCGTGGAAAGGACCGAGCACCAGCTCTTGACCATTCCACAAATAGAAGCCCAGCCAATTCACATCCGTCATGCCCCAATAAAGGACTGATGCGATATTGGACAAATTGGCAGTACAATCTGTTTCCGCTTCCAGCAAGGCTTCAACCTCACGCTCCATTTCAGGATAGGGACGAGACATTGCCAAGCTTGTGTCTTGAACCATGTTGCCTCCTTATTGCATCTCGATGTTGGTCAAATCAACATACGTATCTTGTGTGTTATGCTCTACTTCAATTCTAAATGAAGAAGCACCAGACAGATTTAAGGATATTTTCTCTGGATCCTGTCCGCGATAAACTTCGTACTTTTCTTCCAAAGAACCATCTACATAGAAGTAAACCGTCGCATAATTCTTGGCATCTTCCATGATGGAACCAGATCGGTCATCCATGCCCAATACGCAAGAGAACGTATCGTAGTTGCCTTTGGTCAGATACTTCACGCGGTTAACCCGTTGTGTACCGGACATAAAGCTTAGGATGGTTGACGTAGAAGGATAAACTGTACCGGCAATCTCTACTTGACCGTTCACCCAAGTAATGCCAGCATAAATGTTTCCAACCTTCTCATAGGATTGTGTCAAAAACTCACGCGTAGACATTCCACTTGCTTCGCCGATCATGATTTGAGAACCGGATACCTGCAAGGATTTGCCCATCAGCTTTGCTACATCATTTGCAGCTAAGTAAACTTTGCCGTCTACCATAAACGGTTCTGCTGAGGTATTCACTCTCGAGCCATTCAGATAAACCTGATAATCATTAAACACCGCTTGAATTGTTCGAGTCATTGTTGTTGCAAAGCCAGGCACCATGCCCATCAGCAAAACAACAATCAAAATGCCAGAAATCATGCCTTTACTAAAATTCTTCATCTTCAACCTCCCATGGGTACTTACAATAATTATATCCAACTATTTGCTTCTTTACAATTCATTCGTATTCTTTACAAAATTTCTCAAGAAAATGGTGGGTAATTTGAGCCGTCATTCCCCAAATCATGCCTTCTTCCCTCGGGTAAAACAAAATCTTCCCTTTGCCTTTGCGCCATGGATAGGATTTTCCGCCAGGAACATAGTGATGAGGAAAATTTTGCGGCAATTCATGGGCCTCTTCCACCCAATAAATCTCCGGTTCCTGTTCACGTAGTTCTCGGACAGAAACACCAAATAAATCTGCCACCTCATCGGGATTTGGATTAAATTCTGCATTCTCCTCTATAACGGCAACAAAGGGATACAAAACATAATTACGCCGAACCAAATAATCAACTGGCCCCAGCATGGTAATATCCGATTCTTGAATGCCAAGCTCTTCACAAGTTTCACGCACTGCAGCTTCCTGCGGGCTTTCACCTGGCTCTACACGACCGCCTGGAAATGAAATTTCACCAGGCTGAGAGATAAAATCCGATCGGGTTTCAAATAAAATTTCCCAATCCATTTCCCCTTTCCATAAGGGGATTAAAACCGCATATTCGCGAGAAACATCCATTGGTTTCGGTTCATAATCTGACAAGCATTCCTGTATTGACTTCAATGCAAATTCCTCCTAATGGTTATAGTTTACCCCAAATTCAGAAAAACCCCAAGAAACTTGGAAAAATTCCCAATCATTGGGTACTTATATATGGACAGAATGTTTGAGAGGAGTTGCTATGAAAAAAATCAAAGGTTTACAGAATCAACCGATGATGCGGAAAGTGGAAATTGCACTGCTTCCGCTCATTCTTGCGTCCATTTATTTTTATGGCTGGCAGGCATTCTTGCTGCAAGTTGTGGTGATCGCCGCAGCGATCTTTGGGGAATGGCTTTTTATTCGCAAGACCAAGGCCAAAGTATCAGAAGCGGTTTTGGTTTCTGCCATCTTATTCACTTTAACCCTGCCTCCTTCCACACCATTTTGGATTGCAGTCGTTGGCATTCTTTTTGGTATTGTCTTCGGCAAAATGGTCTTTGGCGGATTCGGTAAAAATGTATTTAATCCAGCCTTGGTCGGCAGAGCCTTTATCTATGTTTCCTTTGCCGGTCCCATGACAACCCAATGGTCTTCTCATTTTTCAAAAGGATTAGGCGGATTTCTTGCCTATACGGCGCCGTCCATTCCAATCGATGCCTTATCTTCTGCAACGCCTATGCTGGTTTATCGTGCTTCCGGTCAACTGCCGGAATTATTTTCAGTCTTAACCGGTACCGTAAACGGGTCTATGGGTGAAGCCAGCGCCATTTTAATTCTAATCGGCGGCGCTTATCTACTTTATACAAAAACCGCTGCTTGGCAATCCGTTGCCGGAACACTTTTGGGCTTTTCCGCAATGAGTCTGCTGCTTTCAGTTTTGGGCTTTCAAGAGGTTTTACCTTTAGCCTACGGCTTATTATCCGGCGGTTTCCTGTTCGGCACCGTATTTATGGTAACGGATCCCATCTCAAGTCCTAAAACAAAAGAAGCCAAATGGTTTTATGGGATCTTGATCGGGGCAGTAACCGTCGTCATTCGCGCATTTGCCCTTTTCGCCGGCGGCATTATGTTTGCAATCTTAATCGGCAACACTTTCGCCCCATTAATGGATGAAGCGGTAAAAGCGTGGAAAAAACACAAAAAGGAAAGGGGTGTAGCAAATGGCAAAAAACAAGCGTCATAGCCAATACTCCTACTCCATAGGATTTATGGTCATCATCACCCTGATTATGATTGGTGCCTTAGCTCTTATCAATGAAGTCACCATCGGCCGAATAGAAAGAAACATTGAACTCAAAAATCAAGAGAAAGTTTTAGAAGCGGCAAATTTGCTGCCAGATGGTGCAACAGACCAAGCCATACAAGATCTCTATCAAGAGAGCTTTGAAGCTGTCGCCTATGACGCCAAAACCATTTATCGCATCGACGATGCCTCCTTTGTTCTTCCGGTTTCAGGCAAGGGCTTATGGGGCGGCATCACCGGATATATGGGCATTGATTTCAGCACAAACCGAATCCTGGGATTCTCCATTGTAACCCACAGTGAAACACCTGGCTTAGGCGGCCGTATTGAGGAAGACGACTATCTGGATCAGTTTGACAACCTGAATCTGCCAACCCAACCGGATTATCTGATTTACAGACCGGAAGCCAACGGCAATGTCGATTCCATTTCCGGCGCGACTGGCACCAGCAACGCCGTCCGAAATTTCTTAAATGCTGATCTGACTGACTATCTGGACGCGTACGCAAAGGGGGAATTTGAATGAAGCAGACAAAAACAATTTTCCTGGAAGGCATATGGGGCGACAATCCCATTGCAAGACAAATCTTAGGGATTTGTTCCGCCTTGGCCGTAACCAATCTCATGAAAAACTCCCTGGTTATGGGCTTGGGATTAATCTTTGTTACAGCATTTTCAGAGTTGACAGTTTCAGTCATTCGCCAATGGACACCTAAGCATATCCGCATGATGGTCCAAGTTTTGATTATCTCGGCCTATGTTATTATCGTGGATATCTTCCTCAAGGCCTACTTCCCTGAAATCTCGACAGCTCTGGGTCCCTATGTCGGCCTGATCATCACCAACTGTATTATCATGGGCCGGTGTGAAGCTTTCGCTCAATCCAATCCGCCTCATGTCGCCTTTATTGATGGCATCGCCATGGGAACCGGATATACCCTGGTGCTTTTGTCCATCGCCTTTGTTCGTGAACTCTTAGGCTTTGGCAGCATTTTTGGCATTTCCGTTCTGGGTGAATCCTGGGTATCCTGGTCCATTATGATTATGCCGCCGGGCGCTTTCTTCATGCTAGGTATTCTCATCTGGATCCTGCATACCATTAAGAAAGAAGACAAAGAGGAGGTGGCAAAATGAATGTAAATCCATTGGTTGTTTTCTTTGCATCCATTTTCACCAACAACATGATCTTCTCCAGCTTTTTGGGCATGTGTTCCTTTATCGCCGTATCCAGCGATCTGAAGACCTCTATCGGACTGGGACAGGCCGTTACCTTCGTACTGGCCATTACCGCTCCAGTCAACTACCTGCTTTACCATTATGTATTGGTACCATTTGGACTGGAATACCTGCGGTATATCATCTTTATCGTCAGCATCGCCGCTATTGTACAGCTGGTTGAAATGATTGTGGAACGGTACTTCCCTTCCCTCTATCATTCTTTGGGCATCTTTCTCCCATTGATCACCGTTAACTGTGCAATTCTAGGCGTGTCCTTGTTTATGACCATTCGCAACTACAACTTAATCACCTCCACCCTCTACGGACTTGGCTCCGGCTTGGGATGGATGCTTGCCATTGTTGCCTTGGCCGGCATTAAGAAGCGCATGAAAATGAACGCCGTGCCTGAAGGTCTACAAGGACCTGGAATTACCCTGATCATCACAGGCATTATGGCTTTGGCATTTCTCGGTTTTTCCGGTATTGTTCAAATCTCATAGGAGGCTCATATGGAAAAAATACTGACAACTCTATTGATCTTCACCGCATTTACGGGCTTCCTCGCCTTCCTTCTGACATTGGCGAAAAAAACCATCGGCAATTACGGGATTATCAAGGTGAAAATCAATGAAGAAAAAGAAGTTGAAATGGAAGGTGGCGACACCCTCCTCTCTGGACTGATGGAAGAAAAAATCTTTATCCCTTCCGCCTGCGGTGGAAAGGGATCCTGCGGGTACTGCAAGGTAACCGTCGAATCCGGTGGAGGAGAAATTCTGCCAACAGAATTAGGCTATATCACTCCAGAAGAACAGGCGCAAGGTGTTCGTCTCTCCTGCCAATTAAAAGTCAAGGAACCGATCGCCATCTCCATACCGGAGGAACTCTTTAACGTTAAAGAGTTTCACCCAACCGTTGCTGCCATTACAGACCTGACACCCAATATCAAACATTTTGTCTTTTCCCTACCGGAAGGGGAAGAAATTAATTTTAAGGCGGGCCAGTATGTGCAATTGAAAGCACCCAAATACCCTGGTAACCATGAAGAAGTTTTTCGCGCTTACTCCATTGCCTCAAGCCCCTTGGACCACAATAAAATCGAATTGATTATCGGTCTGGTTCCCGATGGCATTTGCTCCACTTATGTGCACAAGCATTTGCAAGTGGGTGATACCGTCGACATCACAGGACCATATGGAGACTTCTACTATCAGGAAAGTGACCGTGAAATTCTGATGGTGGCTGCCGGCACTGGTATGGCACCTATTCTTTCCATTCTTCATCAGCTAAAAGCCTTGAATAGTCAAAGAAAGGCCACCTTCTATTTCGGCGCACGCCATGAGGAAGACTTGTTCTTCCTGGAGGAAATGAAAAAATTCGAATCGAATCTGATCAGTTTTGAGTTTATTCCATCCCTTTCTCAGCCAAGAAATGAAGCAGACTGGAAAGGACAATTAGGACGTGTAACAACATGTCTCAGAAAAGATCTGGATGAGCCATGCGAACGGGAAGCCTACCTCTGCGGAAGTCCAAGAATGATCGACTCCATTGTGGAAGTTCTCTTGGAGAAAGGAATTCCAGAAGAGCATATCTTCTACGACAAATTCAGTTAACTCTATCCTGTCGTATGACATTATTGAATATCCTTTCTTCAATAATAATCAAGCAGTTGAAAAGCAAATTGCCACGAATTTAATAAAAACGCGTCGAACACTGAAAAGAATTGCCTCACTGTTCCGATGCGTTTTTTCTTTTCGCGACTAAGCCCCCACTACTCCAAGCCTCAAAATAGATAATTCAGAAAGCGTCAAACAAAGTTATATAGGCTCCGAATAGAGAAAATGAAAAAATCATCTCATCTACTAAGGATAACGTTCTCATATCATCATTTTCTGGTTATAATAAAAACATCGACTGAATTTCTTTATGAAAGGAGCTCCCCATGGACAGACTTTCCATAGGCAAGATGGCCAAACTGAACGGCATTACCATTGATACATTGAGACACTACGACAAGATTGGACTTTTGAAGCCTCAAATCAAGGATGAACAAACCAACTACCGCTACTACTCCATCAAGCAAAGTGCGGTACTGGACATGATCCTATACATGAAAGCATTGGGCATGTCCCTTGAGGAGATCAAGCAACACTTTGACCAGAAAGACCTGTCTGTCATGCGGAACGTGTTGAACCGGCAGAAAGAAAGCATCGATTCCCAGATTACTAGACTTCTACGGATAAAAGCCGCCGTGGATGCAACCATCAGCAACTTCGACCGCTACCATGTGCCACCCGAATATGGCAAGGTTGTCATTGAGCACACCCCAAAAAGGAAAATTTTTGTCTACGATGGCGGGAAGAATATCTACGAACACACCATAGAAGGATACGAATATATCCTGAGAGCCTTGAAGAATCAGGTCATCGTCCAGGAGCTCCCACAGGTTTATTTTTGCAATGTGGGCACCATTCTAAGAAAGCAGATGATCACGGAAGGCAGGATGTACTCCACTGAACTCTTTGTCTTCCTCGACTCTTACTATGACAAGGAAGAGATGGTAGAATACATTCCCGAAAACATCTATCTCTCCCTTTACTGTCCTTGCTTCGAGGAAGAACTGGAATACGCTCAAATCCTTTTTGATTATGCCAAAAGCCATAATTATGAAATTGTAGGTGACTATATCTGCGAAGTTGTCGCTGAGCTGCCTATTTTCGAGGTGGAAGAACGCCATATGCTCATTAAATTGCAAATTCCTGTAAAACTAGGTTGACTCTAGCCTAACCCTAGACTTTATAATCGTATTATCAGAGATGCACGATGACCGAAAAAGACAATTGAATCAACTCCGACTCCACCCGGCCCCCGAGGTCGCTTGGAGCGATAGGGTCTGAAGAGCAATTTTCAGGCCTGCCGTTGGCAAAGGAGCGCATGAACATTCATAAGAATGTTTGTGGGCTCAATTTTTTTTGGGAGGTAATATGATGAAGGGTTACAACGGAAAAATGCTATGGATCGATCTAAGCACCAAAGTCACTCGAGAAGAAATGATTCCTGAAGAATGGCGCTCTCTCTATATTGGCGGAGAGGGATTTGTCGCCAAGCTCATGTACGATCATGTAAAACCAGGAATGGATCCCTTGAGTGAAGAAAATCTCTTGATTTTCGCCATGGGGCCAGTCAATGGTACTCTGGCACCGTCGTCTGGAAGGACCTGTGTCGGCTTTAAATCCCCACTCACTGGAACCATCGGCGTCTCTAATGTTGGAGGCATGCTGGCTCCTGAACTCAAGAAAACTGGTTATGATGTGATCATTATGACGGGCAAATCAGAAACCCCCGTTTACGTCTTTGTTAAAGATAATGAAGTTCAATTCATGCCAGCGGAAACCATTTGGGGATTGGATGTAGAAAAAACCGAAGAAACCATTCGAAAGGAACTGAGTGATCCTAAAGTGAGAATCGCAGAGATTGGTCCTGCAGGTGAAAATCTGGTCAAATTCTCCTCAATCATGGTCGATGCCCACCGGGCAGCAGGTCGAGGCGGAGCTGGAGCTGTCATGGGCAGCAAGAATGTCAAGGCTCTGGTTGTCAGAGGTTCTGGAAAGCGTACAGAAATCTCTGATCCTGAAGCATTCAAGCTCTACACCAAACAAGCCCGCAAGGAACTGAAAGAGGAACCTTTTGTCGCCTCTCTTCTATCCAAATTTGGCACACCAACCTTCACTGGCGCCATGAACTCAGTCGGCTGCCTGCCTACACGCAACTGGCAGACAACAACTTTTGAGCACGCGGATAAGCTCGGCCATGAAGCCTATCACGAAGTGCTGAAAGTCGAGGCAACAGGCTGCCATGCCTGCCCAATCGCCTGTGGTCGCAAGACCGAGATCCAGCATGGCAAGTACAGCGGTACAAAAGGTTACGGCCCTGAATTTGAAGGCATTGGCGCCTACGGGTCTAAGACCGGCGTCTCAGACCTTAATGAGGTCGTTATGGCCAACTTTGAATGCAACAAGTACGGACTGGATAACATCTCCGCCGGTCAAATCATTGCTACCGCCATGGAATGGTATGAAAAAGGCATCATCAACAAAGACACCACCGACGGACTCGAACTCAATTTCGGAAACGGCGAGGCTATGATCGAACTGACAAGAAAAATCGCCCTACGCGAAGGATTTGGCAATCTTTTGGCGGAAGGATCAGAAAGAGCAGCTCAAGTCATTGGTAATGGTGCTGAGGATTATGTCATGACCGTCAAGGGCATGGAACTGGCTTCCTGCGGCGTACGCGCTAGCAAGGGAGAAGTTCTATCCCATCTTGGTTCAGAGCGTGGCGCCGACCACTTGCGGCCTTACGCATCTACCATCGATGCGCTTGGATATCTATCTGAAGAGTTGGGAATCACCGAAAAGAAAGTCAACACACAGGACTCTGACAAGCATTGGGTCAAACCACTCAAAGAACTGAGTATGCTCACCAACCTGCTGGGCACCTGCCTTTTCACCACGATCACCCTAGCCGTTAAAGGCGAAACCTGGACAGGGGTATACAACGCAGTTACTGGCAATTCACTGACCCTTGCAGAGATGCTTCAATGCGCGGAACGTGTTTCCAATCTGGAGCGCCTTTTCAACGTACGAGAAGGTTTCACCAGAAAAGACGACACCCTTCCAATCAGACTCAGAACAGAAGCAGCTCCAGACGGACTTGGTGAAGGTGCAGTCGTGGATGAAAAAGTCATCATCGATGAGTTCTACGCTTCCATGGGCTGGGATTCAAACGGTGTACCTACAGAAACAAAGTTGAAAGAACTCAACTTGATTTAGTTTTAAAATTCACCTTTCAAGAACAAAAACGCATCAAAGACAGAGACGAATTACATTTCTGTATTTGATGCGTTTACCATTTTGTGTTTCTGACTTCTTGTTCAGATCATTTAATCAGAGACATAAGCCGATCTTTTTCTGAAAGGCTCACAGCACTGACTTTTGAAGACAATGTATACAGCAATGAAACATCCGATTCTTTGTTTAGAAGCAATATGTAATCTCCACCAATTTCCACTGTATCCTTGAACAGTACTGCTTGAATTGTTTCTGCCGTTTCTCCTTTTAATGTATCAGTAACGCGACAATTATAGGTATCTCGATTTGAAGAAGACTCTATGCTGATCGACTCAATCGATACTTGAACAATATACTGAGATGCAGGAACGATTTCAGTTAAGTCTTCTGAATCTGTAAATGGCACTCCAAAAGCTTTTACTGGTTCAGCTGTATCATTAATTTCAACTATTCTTTTTTTCATGCCATCAAGATCACGATAACTATTCTCCAATTGCTTCTTGTACATTTTGCTTTGAATGATTTTATTGTTCTCATCAAGTTCTATGCACACATCGGCAACATTCATATATTTGTCTTCTTCAAAATAAACCGAAGACATTTTCGATAGAACCAATAAGTACCTCTTGCCTTTTTCAAATTGGGATTCAGTTGTTGAGTAAGCATGATCCATTTCTTCTACATAAAACTCCCCATATCCTTCTGTTACGTAAAAGACCTCTTCTCCGAATTCGCCTTTCAATGACTCTTCAAGACTAAATTTGTATTTTCTGGTCTCATCACCTTCTATGATGCTGTCAACAGACGCTACTGCAACACAATATGCTTGAGTCAAAGCTTCATCAAGCGTCAAAAATTCTTGCTCAGCAGAAAACAATGCAGCTTGGTCATTGCGTGAGCATCCAGACTGAATAAGTAACACAACAACAAGGAGAGTAACACATGAATATCTAATTTTATGCTTCATTTTTCACCTCCGCTTAAATACGGATGTTTAACAATTAAATACATCATTTTAATTTTACATTATCAATATACCCAACTAAATCGATCTATGTTTTTCATATAACCCATGTATGTTTATATATACATATTAATCTTTTGTTTATCTCTATAAAAAGAACCGAAGAGCCGGCACAAAGCCATTCTCCTCGGTTCGCATTTCCACTATACCAAAGTCTGATATCGCGATTCAATCCATTCCATATTTTTTTGAATTCTCTCATTGTCAACAGCAGGGATTTCAACTTCCGACAAATGAATGCCAAAGGACTGTTTCTCAATCTCCATCGCTTCTTCCCATCGCTTTAACTGAGACCGCAAGTTTTGATCTGACTGGCTGCTGATTTCCTCTACTTCCAATACCAATCCGATATCGTAAAGCAGATGGGCAACTTCCTTAATCTCTTTTAAGGATGCTTTGGCTTGCATCATTTCATCCTTGCCGCCCTGCATCCAAGAAGGCAACTTCTCCAGCTCTTTCTCACGATCCCGAATCTGCGCGCCTACCCATTCGATATCCGCAAAGTGCAAAGGCATTTGCTCCATCATGGCGTCAATCGACTTCTCCCCTTCAGCAAGCAATCGCTTCTGTTCTTCTAAAATAAAAAGCACCCGCTTCTTCAACATGCGGCGATATCCCAATTGAGAAAACACCATGTTAAAGAGAATGGCAATTAAGACACCGCATAAAAGTGCGGCCATTCTTAATTGAAAGGTTAAAAGCATGCTGGGCTCACCAGCCGGTGTTGTCTGCACATACTGCGTCATGTAAATGGCTGTAAAATAAGCGACCGGCGAAACAAATCGCCAACTGATTTTAATGCTTACATACAGGGTAAATGCCACACCCAAAGCAACTGTAACTGCCGTGTTGCCACCAAAGAAAATAATCAATGCAGTCGCAGCGGCAGCAATGACTGTCGCCATCACTTGATCCTTGCCAACCCGAATACCGGTAATCGATACAGGTTCCAAGGTCAACATCACGCCAAACAATACCGAAATAATATCCTTTTGCAAAAGCGGATTGGACCGTGCAATGATATAGGCGACAAAAATCGCAGCAAAGCTTTTTAGTACATACGTAGTAGAATCAAATAAATATGCCTCTCGTCCCCAACGAATCCAAGAAATGATCTTTTTCATTCCCAATCCTCCTTGTTCTTTCTCTCTCAAGTATATCATTGGCTTTTTTTACAAGGCAAACGATGAGACAAAAAACAGGACGGCGGTCCCTATGCGGTTCCACCGTCCATTTTTGGTTTTTTCAAAGCGGATTTCGGGAAGAATAGCGTAATGCTGGTTCCCTTGTTCAATTCGCTTTCCAGATAGATTTCTCCACCATGCTGCTCTACAATAACCTTAGCAATGGCAAGGCCCAAGCCCGTTCCCTGGGTCTTTTGGGTCTCGTCGCCCAGTCGGGTACGCGACTTATCCGCCCGATAGAAGCGATCAAAGATATGCGGCTGGTCTTCCTTGGCAATTCCAATGCCATTGTCTTCAATCTGAATGGCATAGGTCTGCTTGGTTTCCCGCAGGGACAACCGTATCTCTCCGCCTTCCGGCGTATATTTAATGCTATTGTCCACAAAGACGCGGATAGCCTGCTTCAATTTATCATAGCTGGCATAAACCGTTGGACACATATCAAATCGTCCATCAATTTCATGGGTCTTGTCGATCATTCTGGTTTCCTTGGTGATCTCTTCCATAAGTTCAGACAAGGAGAACTCGCTCATTTCCATCTTCAGCGTTCCCCGGTCCCGTCGTGCCAAGAACAACAAACTCTCTACCAAAGACTGCATAAAGTCAGTCTCACTTCGTATTGCCTCAATGCCTTCTGTTAAAACCTCGGGGTCATCCTTGCCCCACCGGTTCAACAAATCCGCATAGCCTTTAATCACCGCAATCGGTGTTCTTAGCTCGTGGGAAGCATCCGATACAAATTGTCGCTGCTTGCCGTAAGATTCTTCTATTTCGTCCATCATACCGTTAAAGGTCAGCGCCAAATCTTTCAATTCGTCTCGTGTACCGTTCACTTGCAGTCGTTCCGATAAGTCACTGGTTGAAAGGGACTTAACCTCTTCGGTCATGACATGAATGGGCTTCAAATGCCGCTTAGCAATCTTAGAAGCTTTGATCATGGCAATGATCCACCAGAAGGCAGTAATGATCCAACCTATGGCAACCGCAGCAACATAGATCTCTTCGATCTGCTGGGTGTCTCTCATTAGAATCAACACTTTCTCGGGTGATTCCACACTACCTTCCAAGACAGATTCTGAAACAAACCAATCCTGATAAGACAAACTCCACGGTGTATAAGCGTTGTCGGTATGAAGGGTTGCATAGCGTATGTCTTCATTGCCGGCCAGCTGAGTACCCGCTGCATCAAAAACGCCGTATCGCAGTTCTTCGATCGGTGTCAATCGATCCAAAAGCTCGGTATTGGCTGTCGATTCCCAGTCTTCAATAAAGACGTTGGCTCGCGTTTCCAACTGCCATACCTCATAGGTTTGCAAACCGTATTTGCCGCCAAAAAAGATCAGGATATTAATCAGGATCAAGGTACGCAAAGCAATCCAGCCATAGCTCATGGTTAATTTAAAGGTAATGTTCAATCGAAATAGCGATAGAAAACGGTCAAATCCAGTTGCCAAAGAGTTCTTCCCATTTCCCCGGAAGGTATCAATGGCTTCCAGAATTGCGCGGATTACACTCTGAACCAATCGCAAAATAAATTTAACTACATAACCGATGCCCGAAACAATGGGATGGTTTTTTTTATTCTCCTGACTCTGCTTCCTTTTTCGTCTGGATTTTTTTTCTTCCTTGATTTTCTTGCCTTTCCGTGCCATCTATTCCACCTTAAAAATATAACCCACACCACGAACCGTGTGGAAAAATTTCATATCAAATGCTTCATCGATTTTCGTTCGCAGTGTTCGGATATACACATCAACGATTTTCAAATCGCCATAATAGTCGTAACCCCAAATACGTTCGATAATCTGTTCCCGTGTTAAAACGTGGTCTTTATTCTCCATAAGAAACTGACACAGTTCGAATTCCTTTTTTGTCAGTGAAACCAACTCGTCACCGCAGTGGACTTCATGCTTGTCAACATCTAAACATAAGGCTCCTCCACAGAGCTTTTTGGAAGCTGTAACCTTGGTTGGCTTTTCCTGCGCCCGAAATACACGTCGAATCCGTGCCAAAAGTTCTTCAATGGCAAAGGGTTTTGTCATATAATCATCGGCACCAAAATCCAAGCCCATGACCTTGTCCATGGTATCATCCTTTGCTGTCAGCATTATAATGGGCACATCAGAGCTTTGACGCACGCGGCGACATACTTCCATGCCATTCATGCCCGGCAGCATCAAATCCAGTATCACTAAATCAGGCGACTGATTTAAAATCGCCTCTAATCCAGCTCGCCCGTCATGGACAGAACTGACTTCATAGCCCTCGTATTTTAATTCCAATTCTAAAAAACGCGCAATCTTCAATTCGTCTTCAACGACTAGAATTTTCTCCTTCATGCGACCGCCTCCCTCTATCCCATTATACGACATTTTGGATAAAAAAGGGAAAAGGCGAATCTATTGATCCGCCTCGTCATCCTCTTTTTCAAATTCTTCTTTTACTTGCTTCGCTACTTCGCGAATTGGCTGATCAACACTGTATTCCTTGCCAGTGTAGCTTCGAATCTGCATTTGGAATCCAACAATAATCGCCAATAGCAGTGCGAATAATGAGAATGGTACGGTGAACAAGATAATCAACAATGCTACCCACGTTGGCAGATCCAAGAAAACTTGATCTCCTTTGTGTAAGACAAATCGATGTTTGCTAAGCTTCTCGCTTGCTTCCCGCATTTCTTCTCGTCGATGCTCCCTGCGCTCGTATCGTTCATCATGTCGCTCGCTGCGCGGTCGCTCTTTGCGCTCTTTTCGTTCTTTTCGCGGCTCTGCTTTCGGCTTGATGCGATCTTCTTTCTCCAATTTGACCAATGCTTCTACCAAATTGCCCTCGCATTCTTCTAATGCTTGCCGCGCCTCTTCGTAGGTTACATTCGCTCGTTCTTTTAAAATATCAATCTTTTTCAGTTCATTTTCCATAATTGTCCTCCTTAGGCTTCCGGTTCGTCATCTGAGAAAGTCTCTTTGATCTTTTCCATCATTTCGTATGCTTTTCCCTTCTTGTTGCGGATTCGGAATTTAAATCCGAAGACTACGCCCAAGACCAATAATACGATCGATACCGGGAAGGTGCAGATGATCAAGATCAATGCCAAAATCGATGGAATGTTCAAGAATGTTTCGCCATTCTTTTGAATCATAAAGCGATGTGCGTTCATTTTCGAGAAGACCTTTTTGGTTTCTTCTCCAAAGTTCTTGCTGGATTCTGCAAATCGTTCGCCGGCTGCTTTTCTCTCTGGTCGAATCTTTTCTGATTTTTCCAAGTAGATCAGCGCATCCACCAAATTTCCATCACACAATTCCAATGCCTCTTTCGCTTCCTGATATGATACATTCGCTCGGTCCTTTAATACATCAATGTTTTCTAGATTAATCATTTTGTTTCCTCCTTTGTTCTTTCTGACTACATCTTATCCACGCGGGATGAAAATCAGAAAAAGGAAAGATTAAGAAATGGTTAAATCCAAAAAAACTTTATTTAATTACCAGTAATTTACCTACTTTTTCCACTGCTTCTATTATATACCCGAGGCCTGTGAAAAAATCATAAACTTTCAGTTTTTCCTGTTTATTTTGTTAGCTAGGTGGTAAGTATGTATTACCAAAAGGCATCCATATTGATCAACTTGAAACATTGATCCAGGATGACCGATTGGTCTATTGTTTTACGAAATGTAAAATAATAGATTTGATCTCAGAAAGCTGGAGGTGGTTCCAGTAAATCCGGAACACCGACTATCAAATGAATCCTTAATTATTACTTCGAATCGATTGAGATGTCAGTCGAACGAAAAGGATAATTATATTCATACGATAGCCTGCGACTGATCGATGACCCCATGAAATTTAGAAAAAGTACCAAGGTTTTTACAAACGAAAACATGACATTAGAAAATGACCGTGACGTGTGAAAAGCGAAACAGAAATTGGACAATGACATGCGAGTAAAAGTAAAAACCAAAGCAACACTTCTAAATTTCGATAATGAGGTAGATCAGCCTGAGAAACTATAAAAGGAGGGGAGTCCACCTAAAACTTCAACTGAAATCAAAGCATGAGGGGCGTTGTCCAGGTTAAGGAAATACGGATAGCGTCCTTTGTGTGTACAAAATAAAGTGGTTCCATAAATTCCATCAACAATATCTCGTGTTTTTGATTAGAATGAATATAAAGTGGTATATTACTAGTAACAAAGGATGCTAGACATCCTGAGAAAGGGGATGATTCCACCAAAAACGTCAATTGAAAACATCCAAAACTCTCCTGAAAAAAGACTGAGCTGGTAAAGAGGATCGAAAGAACTTATGCGATCATAGGAGTAAGATTACGAAATGCCAGTCTTGGATCAGGAAGAACCACTAGGAGGAAACGTGAAAACAATTAAAAAAGAGTAAAGTCCGCACCCTATATGAGAAATAGAGTGCGGACTTTAGTTTTGTCTAAAATTCTATTTTTGAGAAGGACTAGAGCTTCTCAACCGCCAATCCTGTTTGGTGGCCGTTCAAATTCTGCTTGTCTTCCAATTCAGGCTTCGCTTCGATGGATACAGCCAAGGTCTCGCCTTTGATGTAATCACCAAATGCTTCAACCGCTGCCTGAATCTCTTCATCGCCTTCGAAGTAGATCTTGATTTGATCTGTAACTTCAAAGCCGCTGGATTTTCTAAGGTTTTGTACTTTAGAAACCAACTCACGCGCATAACCTTCTTGAACCAACTCTTCTGTCAATGTTGTATCCAAGATCAAGAACTGATTGTCTGCCATGGAAACATTGAAGCCTTCCTTGGCTTGGATCGTTACTTGAACATCATCAGCAGTGGCAACAAACTCTTCCCCTGCCAAATCAACAGCAACTGACTCGCCTGCTTCAAACTTCGGCGCGTACACGCTTCCGTCAAGAGCTGCCAAAGCCTTACCGAACATGCCCATTTTCTTGCCCAGTTTTGGACCAACGGCACGGAAGTTCGGCTTGATGGTAAAGTTCATAAAGCTGTTCAGGTCGCGTTCGAAAACAACTTCCTTCACGTTCAGCTCTTCTTGGATCAATGGAACCAAGTCACCGATCAAAGACTCATGCTTGCCGTCAACCATAACCTTTCCGATTGGCTGGCGCACTTTGATCTTGGCTTCTTCACGAGACGCACGACCCAAAGTAACCAAAGTACGTACAAGGTCCATACGCTCTTCTACATGGTCATCCATCAACTCAGGTTGAAGCTCAGGATATGTTGCCAAATGAACAGACTCTTCGCCAGTTAATTTTTGATACATTTCTTCTGCCAAGTAAGGTGCAAATGGTGCGATCATACGCGCCAATCCGTTCAACACTTCGTAAGTTGTGTTGTAAACAGCCTTCTTGTCATCATTCAACTCGCCACCCCAGAATCTTCTTCTAGAACGTCGGATGTACCAGTTGGAAAGATCTTCATTCACAAAGTCTTGGATACGACGAACCACTTTGTTCATATCGTAGCCTGCCATAGACTCCAATACTTCTTTCAATACGCGTTGGAACTTGGAAAGAATCCATCGGTCCAACTCAGGACGCTCTTCCACAGGAACAAAGAATTCTTTTGGATCCACGTCGTCTGTGTTTGCGTACAGTGTGAAGAAGTTATATACGTTTTGTGTTGTATTGAAGAACTTGCTCAATACTTCTTTCAAACCATCTTCGTCGAACTTAGTAGGTGTCCACGCCGGTGATACATACAATAGGTACCATCGAAGCGCGTCTGCACCATACTTTTCGAACATCTCGAATGGATTAACCGCGTTTCCACGGGACTTAGACATTTTCTTACCGTCTTTGTCCAGGATCAAGTCGTTAACCAAAACACGCTTGTACGGTGATTTTCCTGTAACGAATGTCGAGATTGCCAACAGTGAGTAGAACCATCCACGTGTTTGGTCAATACCTTCACAGATAAAGTCTGCAGGGAAGTTTTGCTCGAAGACTTCCTTGTTCTCAAACGGATAGTGAAGTTGTGCAAACGGCATAGAACCGGAGTCGAACCAGCAGTCGATAACCTCTTTAACCCGTGTCATTGAGCTTCCACACTTGTCACAAGTCAAATGAACGTCATCTACATATGGACGGTGCAATTCGATTGACTCATCGATATCCTCGATTGCTCGTTCCGCCAATTCTTTTCTGGAACCAACGCTGGTAGTATGATCACAATGATCACATCGCCATACGTTCAGTGGTGTACCCCAGTAGCGGCTTCGTGAGATCGCCCAGTCATTCAGGTTCTCAAGCCAGTTGCCGAATCGCTTCTCACCAACATAGCCTGGGTACCATTCTACGCTGTTGTTGTTTTCGATCAGCTTATCTTTCAGCTTGGTCATTTCGATATACCAGCTTGGCTTCGCGTAGTACAACAATGGTGTTTTACAACGCCAGCAATGCGGATAGTTATGCTTCACTTTCTTACGAGCGTACAATTTGTTCTCGCCCGCCAAGTATTTGATGATCTCGATAGCCAGGTCGTCGTCTGTTACGAAACGGCCTTTCCAAGGTGTTGATGTATATTGGCCTTTGTCGTCAACCGGTTGAAGAACTGGCAGGTTGTAAGCTTTACCAACCTGGTAGTCATCTTCACCAAATGCCGGTGCGATATGAACCAAACCAGTACCATCTGACATAGTAACGTAGTCAGCAAGAGTTACAAAGAATGCCTTCTTGTCTGCTTCCACAAACGGCATCAATTGCTCATACTCCATATGCTCCATGTCTTTGCCCTTCATAGTTTCAAGAACTTCGTACTCGCCTTCGATAACTTGGTCTGCCAAAGCCTTGCCTACATAGTAAACTTCATTAGACTCTTTAGAAAGAACCTTCAAGTAGTCTTCTTCTGGGTTTACTGCGATTGCAACATTGGCTGCCAATGTCCAAGGTGTCGTTGTCCATGCCAAGAAGTACTCATTTTCAACGCCAACGCGCTTCATTTTTACCACTACAGTTTGAGAAGTGATCTCTTCGTAGCCTTGAGCAACCTCATGAGAAGCAAGACCAGTACCACAACGTGGGCAGTATGGTTGAATCTTGTGTCCTTCGTAGATGTATCCTTCTTCAAAGAACTTGTTCAGAATCCACCATTCCGTTTCGATATAATCGTTCTCCAATGTGATGTAAGGATTGTCCAAGTCAATTAGGTAAGCCATCTGCTTGGTCATTTCTCTCCATTCGCCCTCATACTTGAAAACGGATGTTTTACATTGCTCATTGAAGTTATGGATGCCGTACTCTTCAATCTCAGTCTTGTCATTCAATCCCAAGATCTTTTCCACTTCGATCTCTACAGGAAGACCGTGTGTATCCCAACCGGCTTTACGATTCACCTGGTAGCCTTGCATCGTCTTGAATCGGCATACGCCGTCTTTCAAGGTTCTTGCAATTACGTGGTGAATGCCCGGATGACCATTCGCTGTTGGTGGGCCTTCGTAGAATACGAAAGGCTCGTTTCCTTCGCGCGTTTCGATGCTGCGCTTCAATAAATCCATTGCTTCCCAATTTGCGCGGATATTGGCTTCTTTTTCCTTTACCGGCAATTTGGACAATGCTTCAAATCGTGCCATTTTTCTCTCCCTCTCTTTATTCAATCAAATAAAAAAGCCCCTAGATCAATAGATCTAGGGACGAAAACTCCGCGGTACCACCCTACTTACAGGACAAAGAAGTCCTGTCGCTTAAACAAGATAACGGCTTGGACCGGAACCCCCTACTAAACTTCGGGCGTTCATGCTCACAGGTGATTTGTTAAAGATCGATTCGGATAACCTTTCAGCCGGTGAATTATCTCTCTACACCATCGGTTGCCTCTAACCGTCCTGCTCATTGCTTTTCTTATCGTACATTAGTGAAATCCGTTTGTCAAGCAACCAAATTCAAGAGTCAAATTTCCGCTACTGACAAACACATGTCACTCATTTACTACCTCAAAATCAACCATTTATGCAGGCACACAATAAAACAAGTACCTAATAAGCCTGCAAAAATGCAACAACGCCGTCTTCATCATTAGAAACGGTGACATGATCAGCTACCGCCTTTAAATCAGCCACTGCATTCCCCATGGCGACACCCACACCGGAGTTCTGAATCATCTCCATATCATTATAGTCGTCCCCGAAGGCAATCACAGAAGAATGATCCAACCCAAGCGTTTCAAGCACATGCTCAATGCTGTTCCACTTGGTTACGCCCTTCCGAACAATCTGACAGAGAATCCCCGAATCCGTAACCACAGCCGTACAAGAGTCAGGCAGAGATTCAATGAATTCAGCAGGAATCTTCTCCTCAGCATAAATCATCACCTTGTGAGTGGAGGCAAAATCATAAGAACCAAGCTCAATAGGACTATAAGGTATGGGCCCAAAGACCTTCTCCACATCAAATGTGGAATGCAGCACATCAGAAACTTCCATAGATATCTGATCCAAACCAAACTGACCAGCAATCTCAAATATCTCCATAATTGTTGAAAGCGGCATCTCTTGACTGTAGACAACCTTCTTATCACTGTAGATAATGGCGCCATTATAGCAGATGACCAAATCGTTTTTCAGCTCATCGGGAATTAACCGAAAAGCGTCCCGTGGCGGACGTGCCGTTGCAAAGGCAACCTTATTCCCTTCAGCTTCCATTTCCTTTAATACACGTACCGTATGTTCAGAAACCGTCTTGTCACTTCGCAGCAAGGTACCATCCAAATCAGAAACAATCATCTTCGCCATGCCAATCCCCCAATCCATTCAGAATAAAATGATATTAGGTAATAGTATGCACTTTATGGATGGGGATTGCAAGAGGAACTTCAAGTTACTTGACTCGAATCCTTTACCTCTGAATAAATTAACTTACAAATACTTATTCTACGGTTTACCGTGTTAATCATAACAGTAAACAATTCCTTAAATAGTACATATTCGTTAAAGAACTACATAAATTACATTGTATTACTTTCTATATTCAGAAGTCGATATCTCATCAAGGACACCTAGTATTTTTATCCATTTATCATTGATAATGCTCTCTATGTTCATCTTACCAAGTTCTAATTTCAGCTTATCCGCGCATTCAATAGCTCTATTTAAATCATTTGTTTTTCTCATTTCATCTAAACCACTTGTTCTGCTTAATTCAGAATAGTATTGCCAAACATCATCACAATTTTTGAAAATTTTTAAGAAGTCACCACAAAATAAGTCTTTAGGCATACTGATAATACACCCTCTTAAATGACCTTCACTCGCATATATCTTTGGAGTCTCAAAAGAAAGATATAAATTAAATATTTCTTCATAATTCACCTCTTTTTCAAGAAGACTTTTACGTATAACGGAAATATGTTGCTTCCATTCGTTCGATACAGCGCCAAGTCTTTTAAATTGTACAAAATCCATTCTGTACTGATGTTCTTCTGCAAACGTCCTCGTACTCAATTTTGTATTTGCTTCACAATAACTATACATTATTTCTGCTGATTTATTAATAAGGCCTTTCAAATCTAAGTATATAAATGCTGCACTTGATTGAACTAACTCTAAATCCCTTTTTTCTTCCTTTTGCTTAATACTTTCCGATAATTCATTACTTCTTTCACTTGTTTTTAACAAAGCCCAAGAAAAATATAAAGTTATTATCGTTCCCATAATTACTATGCAATAATAAATATAATCACCAATGGCTATTGATTTATTAAGACTAATTGTAATAATATCACTCTTGAAAAATTCTGCTCCTTCTTTTGTTAAGACGCTGAATAGTGGAATGATAATAAATGACGCTAATAATGCTATACAACTGTAAATTATAGCTTTTATCCAATTTGTTTTTGCTGATATCTCACCACGTTTTTCCACGAATTCACATCTCCTAATCGATTTGCTATTAACTTTTTATATCGATTAATATACTTGTTTTGTCAATTACCTTCCTCCACTTCAATCGATGCTCAGCTATCAAATATAGATTCCTTTTTGCCCTAGAAGCAGAAACATAAAGTAGACGTTTCGCAGAACGAATAGCCTCTACTTCATCCTTCTGGACTTCTTTAAAATGAGGTATTATGCCTTCCAGAAGACCATAAGTAATAAAAGTATGATATTCTTCACCTTTCACACCATGACAAGAACTAAGTACAACGCCTTTCTTTGGCTTAAAAAATGTTTTGTAGAAATCAACTTCATTCTTTATCTTGAACTTGTTAATTCTCATATCGATATTTTCAAAATACATTACCAGTTTATCTTTTAGTATTTTGTGATTTGATATATCAATACCCAGCTCTTCAAAGACTGCTGTTAATGACTCAAGTAAAAAGATTGTTCCAATCGAAGATTGTGATTTATTTCTTAGTATCAAAGATAACAAGTTGGTGTTAGATAATTTGATATCGACTCCACATTCATCTACCAATAACTCCTTTATGGAATTGGCTTCAAATATAAATGATGAGTAATTATCTTTAATTACATCCATAAGAAGCACCTTTGAGATCCTGTACAATATGTTTAATTGATCCCTTTTCATTGGTGCAATATCAGGAGCATCAAATTGTAATTCTGGTAGCCTTTCTTTCAGTTCCTTAGATAATGGAAAAATCAGTCTCCATGCAGGAGCAGCAATACATATATCATTCGGCTTAACTCCATCTGCTAATTCTTTTTCAATAATTCCAGCAATTTTTTCTGCAATATCATCTGCTGGAATAGTCCTGTCTATATCTATAATAGATGCTTCAAATGCATTATCCCCAATTGCATTTATCTCATAAAATTCATTAAGGTAATTCGAATAATAATCTACTATTTGTTGAGTTGACCTATAGCATCCTGTCAAACTTCTTTCCTCAAAATTATATCCACTAAATATATCTTCTATTTCTTCTTTATTTTTCACCACTCCACCAATACCTGTATAAATTGCTTGATCTACATCACCTACAAAAAGAAGATTTAATTCAGCATGCGCTTTGCTATTTACTATCTTCGATAGGATCTGATATTGAAGCTCCTGTGTATCCTGATACTCATCAACATAAATTGAACTAAATAATCCTTTCAATCTTTCCCCAATCACAGGATATTTTTCAAGCAATAAATACGCATAATACAAAATTAGATTGAAGTCAATAAGCTTGTTATGATACAAGTATGCATGATAATCATCAAGAAGCTTTTTTTCTTGTGTGTTACAACCAACAGGATTACCAAAAGTGTCTAACACATAATTCAAGTCAAATAAATTCACACCATAGAATTTTTCATCATTTATTTCTTTGAGTATTTTTTTCTGCTCATAGTCATCTACAATGCGATAACCACAATTTAACTGATCCAAATAACATCTGTATTTACAAATGATTTGCTCTATACAAAACTTATGAATAGTTCCAACCCACAGAAATTTAGTTTCTATTCCCATACGACTTATACGGTTTATGATTTCTTCCGCTGCTCTGTTTGTATATGTGATGGCAATGATGTCTCTTTGATCATTCATACCATTCTCAAGCATATATGCTATCTTATAAACGATTGTTCTGGTTTTACCACTGCCAGGACACGCTCGTAATAGAATATTTGCCTCACTTTTAACTACAGCATATTGATCATCACTTAACGCTTGCTTATAATCAACCATATTTGTCACTACTCCTAAAGTTCTTCAAAGTATCTTAAGAATTTGATGTGATTAACATCGCTTCTATCTAGCGCATAACTTACTTTAACTTTTTCTATAATTGACTTATAATTCAACCTGACTGACTCCTCAATGGCAAAAAGAATCGCATCCATTATATAATCCGGTATATCCAATTTAAGTTCTGCATTTTCTACCAGTTGCTCGTCTAACATCAATGCAAACCAACCTTTGCCAACATTATTTAATATCGTGTCCATCGCTCTACATCTATTCTTTGAATCATCCCCATTTATTATCTGAGTATACTTATCGATAGTTGATTGCTTCTTATAGATTTTCTTTAGAATACTTACAACAGCTGTTCTATTAGTTGCAATTTCGATCAAATCATGCTCAAAGGTATATTTATTTGATACAAAGATTCGAACGTAATCATTATCCTTGTATTTCTCATATGTATTTTTGACTCTTTCAGAACAAGTGTTGAATTCATCTCCAATTAAATTAAGTTGTAACTCTTCCTCATCAGCTCCCTCAACTTCTTCATTTATATAATCACTATCCGTTATGATTGAGCACTTCTTTTCAATTTTGTTATTTCCAAATAGTTCAGCAATATAGTCAAAGAAAGCGCTCTCAACACTTATTAAACTCACACCTAATTCATCAAGACTAATATCAAATTTTCTCTCAAAAAGCATAGGAATTAGTATTAGCTCTGCATCTCCTTCTACCAATATCGATCCATTAGAAAACAATATTGTTGACCGTTTAGCATCTAGATATCTTTCAATTCTCTTAAATATATTGACCCTATCTCCCTTAACCACTTGAATCTGATTCTTTAAGCTTGAGGCTGTTGAGTATCTAAATCTCTTTTTTCCAACGGTTATCACATTACTCTTTAGAATATTCATATGCGATAATCTAGTAGCTTCTGATAGATGAGTAGAATGTGTCGTCATAAATATCTGGGTATTGAAGCCAGTTTCTTTATGCTTGTTGTAAAATGTTGTGAAAAGTGTTTTTTGCATGTGGATATGCAAATGTGCTTCAGGTTCTTCAATTATTATTACGTTAAATAAATGCTCTTTTTGCTGACTACTCTCATAAGCGATTCTCTTTATTTGAGATTCAATAAGAATCATGCTGATATAAAGCAAATTCTGAGTACCTAAACTTAAGTTCTCTACACTAATACCATTATCATCTTGTAGCATAAATGACTTAGATAATTTACCAATATCATCACTTATATTTGACATTACATTTAATTTAGGAGACTGTGCTTCTCGGGTAACATTTTTCATACTACTATTTATCTCATCCGCAATACTTAAGTCCTTCGCCCTACTTGTCAACTCTCTACTGAATGAATCAATCTCAACTTTAAGCAACTTCCATTTTTCCTTGTCTTGTTTAAACTCCTTGAGTTTATTTCTAATGATAGTGTTAAACGGATTCTTATGATTAGAATGTGAATAATACTCATCTCGCTTATATCCTATATATGTGAAATCAATATAGCTATAGTGATCTGTAGAGCGACTTTTTTCTAGATTTCCTTCCATTGACTCCTCTAATGGAAATATCAAGTTATCAAAATCGCCTACAAATTGCTTATACTCCTCATCTGAATTGATATCGAACAATTCTCTCTTAAAAAAAACATACTCATAATCTTCAATCGTTATATCTTTCAGACGATCAATCAGTCTTTGTTTGCGCTCATTCTCAGTCTCACCATCTTTTAATACAGATTCAAGATGCAATGCTTTTCGAATTTCTAACTTTGGTCTAAAGACATAATATAATGAACACTCGTTTTCAGAACCCTCTACTGGAGAAGAGTCATTAATGCATCTTAAAGAATTTATATTACTTCCATCAAATGTGATTTGGAAATTAACATTGGCAATTATCCAATGTCCTTTCCACTTATGCTCAAATAATTCTGGATGGATTGCTGGAATAGCTAATGAAAAGTCTGTTTCCTTAAGCAATTTGTCATAATAATTTAAGCTCTTGTCAAAAAAAATTCTCAGAATTCTAAAAAAGCTTGATTTTCCAGACTCGTTTTCACCAATGATAACATTTGTATGTTTATCAAAGTCCATCTGTATATTCATTAATGCTCTGTAATTTCTTAGTGATACGCTCTTTATAAAGTTCACGATAATCCCCCTATCACAACATGGAATGTAGTATTATATTATTGGAAGCTATCTACATTGGTCCTGATAAACTGAAATTGTAACAGTGAGTTATAGTTTGATATAATCAATCTCATGAAAGGAAGATGAATTATGTTAAAACACTCACTCATTATTAAACTTATCTAGAAAAAACTTCCAATAATATTTTATCACTAACAACCCAATTTTCACCATTTATTTTGCATAATTTTCAAAAATATCAATCAACATTTATCTTTATTCATAAGATCCTTTGGGTTCGATCTTCCCATATTCATGTCACCGAAATACTTGCGGATAAGATTGGTTCTGTGCCCGAATCCGGTCATTTTAGAACTAATGAATATATATTATGCAAATATTTTTCGCCTCTAAACACTTCATTCATTGTGCCGTTTTCTATGAACCCAAGCTTTGTTATAAGACTAATTGACTTTTGATTCTCAACAGAAATACAGGCTTTGATTTCTTTCATATCCATCTTATCTTTTGCAAAACGAATGATCTCTTGCATAGCTTCAAGCATGTATCCGTTACCCCAGAAATTTTTATTCAGATCATAACCCACTTCTATACTAGCGTTCTTACGATCCCAACAATGAAATCCACAGGTCCCCATCTTCATTCCATCAGACTTACGAACAATAATCCATCTATGTTGAAGCCTTGGTTCTGCTTGTAAATAAAAATCAATAATCTCATCTGCACCATTCATATCTGTGAGTGGTTCTTCATCAAATAAGTATCGCGTCACTTCCTCATCTGAAAACTGTGCAAATATAAAATCCACATCACTCCTCTCTATGTTCTTAAGCAATAATCTTTCTGTGTCCAAATCTGTAAATAACATTTCATTTCTCCCTCTCGAATTTTCAGTCATCTTTCTTCAATAGCCTATATAAATATCTATCCTCATACTTGGATTCATCAGCATTATATACGAACTCTTCTCTTAACCCTTCACAAATAAATCCCATCTTCTTGAACAATGAAATTGATGCTTGATTCTTAGAATGAATGCTAGCTTCAATGCGATTCAAATTATCAAACCGAAACAAGAAGTGGCAACCCCTCTCAAGAGCCTCATATCCATAGCCTAGTTTCTTGAATTGATTATAAATGGAAATACCGACTTCAATTTTATGGTTTCTCAAGTCAAAATGATGCAACGCAAAATGTCCGATCAATTCTTTTGTGCTCTTTTTTTCTAGCGCCCACCAAAGAACATATTTTTTTGCATATCCTTGTTGGATAAATTCCAATTTCTTTACAGCTTGGTCTCTCGATTTAAACGCTTGCTGGCCTTGATACATCATCATCTCTTCTTTTCGATGAAGTTCAAAAATGAAGTCAACATCCTTCGCTCGAAATTCACGAAAAGAAAGACGCTCTGATTCAATTATTGGAAACGTCTCAAACACACTCTCAATCCTATTCATGTAATCCTCCAACTATAGAATATTGCTTTTTTATCACTAATTTACAAAATCACTCAATAACATTTTATCACTAATAACCCAATTTCTACCATAAATTTAACTTAATCTTTTATAATATCAATCACCGTTTACCATTCATGTCTCTATCCATCAGAAAACGCAAGACCATTACGATCTTGCGCTTCAACTACATTCTTCATTTTCTTGTTTTCTATTTTTCAACTCAAATCAAAGATTTCCCTTCAAATTTTCCGCGAACACTCGTGCATTATTGAGATCCTTTTGGTTCGGTCTCCCCTTATTCATGCCACCGAAGTACTTGAGGAAAAGATTTGTGTTATGCCCTAAACAACTGAACTCGCCTACGATTGTGTAACCTTTTTTCTCCAACATTTCCCTTAACAGTGAATGATCCTTTTTGACTTTGTTGTCTCCTTGTACACCACTTGTCGAGAAGATGAATCCCGCCTTATCAGTGACTGTTGGCAGTTGCTCTACAAAATCCAGCAAGGGTTTATAATGCCTCCCGCTATCAATTCCTGCCCCAAATCCGATCAGATCGTAATTTTCAAGACTCTCCACTGCAACTTGATCTGGTGGCTTCACCTCTGCATTCAATACCTCTGAGAACTCATTTGCTACTTTTTCTGTATTGTTGTGATGATACGAGTAAACGATAATCAGACTGTTCATATGGTTACTTCCTTTCTATGGCCAATGTATATGGTTACCCTTTGATTCCTACTAGCTGAATTTCAATACTTAAGAAATCATCATCAATATGAGCGTTTGTCGTTCCACCCATCTTTGCCACCAGCTCTTTGACAATGGCTAGACCCAGCCCCAGCGACTTATTGTTTCTTGAATTGTCTGCCGTATAGAAGCGATCCAGGATTTGATCGACATCAATGCCTTCAGGATCAGCAATTCTATTTTTGAACGCCAGTGTACTTGATTGAGCATTGAGGGAGACTTCAAAAACTTGCGTACCATATCGCAAAGCATTTTGAATGACATTCATAAAGATCCTTTCAAACAAAGCTTGATTTCCCGAGGTGTATAAGACCTCATCTGGAATATGAACATTCACCTTGTAATCCTGCTCGATAAACCGATCATAAAAAACTGAAACACTGTCCCGCAATAAATTATTCACGTTGACTCTCTCAAATTCAATGGGCACTTGATCTTCAATGATTCTTGAATACTCCAACAAGCTATCCGTCAAGTTTGAAAGCACCTTTAATCTGTATTCGATTCTTTCAAGATATTCCGCTTTCTTTTCCTCTGAAATCTCATCAGACTGCACCATTTGAACATACCCCAGCGCAGAAGTCAGCGGCGTTCGCAAATCATGAGAGATATTGGTAATCGCCTGGTGAAATTCCCGGTTCGATTTTTCATTGGCAATTCGAATCTGTGCAGATTTTTCAAGAATCATATTAATGGTATTGGTCAAGTCGCAGATATCCTTGTAAAAGGTTGCTGTGGTCAGTTGCTGGTTGGTATTGTTTTCTTGAATATATCTCAAGGAACGATTTAAAGAATCAATGTCTCTTTTCATTCTGTAGAGCCGAATAATGCTGATGAACAGCATTATGATTAGAATTATAATCATCCATTTCATAAGCATTATCCTTTCTCTGGCTATTTGATATCACATTTTCTAAAGATGGCAAGGCCGCCGATGATACTGAGAAGCAAATACACGCTGCCCACTGAAAAGATTCTTGCGATCTCCCCTGGTGCCATTGAATTGGCATTTACAGCCCTGCGAATATTCATAACCAATTCATAATCCATCAGCTTGGCAAAGCTTTCCGATATGCCAAAGAGCAATACAATGAACAATAGCGGCAGAAGACAAAAAGCCAAATACAGTCCATTGACCTTGGCTGTGCTTCTTGTCGCAAAGGCAAAAAATGTCCCAATGCTTGTCACCGTCAGCAGTAAGAACAACTGCAAACCAAATACGGTAAGCACCTGGCGGATGAAGGCCCTATCAAAACTGCCACCAAAGCCTTTGAAAAGGCTTACAATGACTGTTGGAATGACAATGCTGCCAACTGCCATGGCCAAGCAAAAGAGCATGGACAGAATCAGCTTTGAAAAGTAGTACTGGGTTCTGGAAACGCCACTGGCTAAGACATTCTTTGCTGCTCCCGATGAAAAGTCCACCGCGGAGATAAAGATAATCACCGGCAATAGTATGTAAAGCATGTTGTCAATTGAACTCATGATAGCGAAAGGAACGTTGCTTCCTACCATCTGGTATACAGCATCTGTTGTTCCTTCCATGCTTGAAGAGGTAATACCGATGGATGCCATCTCGCCAATGGTCTGCAAGAAGCAGAGAAGAAACAAGAACGCCAAGGTAATGTAGATTCCTTTGCCTCTAAAGATTCGGTATAGATCCGCTTTAATTAGGTTAATCACCTTAGCTCACCTCCCCAACTTGAGTCATGAAGTAGTCTTCCAAATCGTCCCCCACTTCATTGATGCTGGATACACGGATTCCAGCCTTGTTAAACTGATAGGTCACTTCCGATGGGTTGTCCAGATAGTCATAGACCTTAATCTCATTTTGACCCATAACCTTGAACTTCTCGGTTGTCAGTACGGTCTCCAAGACTGCAGCTGCACTTGCCGTATCATCCACATTAATCAATAGGGCTTTTTGACACTCTTCGTTCAATTCTTCCTGACTTAACTCCTTGATGAGCTCACCATGGTCAATAATGCCGTAACGGGTGGCTACCAAATACAACTCTTTTAGAATATGACTGGAGATCATCATGGTAATGCCATACTCTTGATTGAGCTTAATAATGGTCTTTCTCATATCTACAATGCCCATGGGATCAAGCCCATTAATGGGTTCGTCCAAAATAATAAAGTCAGGGTGATTCAATAGGGCCAAGGCCAATCCAAGTCGTTGTTTCATGCCCATAGAGAATTTCTTGAATTTCTTTTTGCCCGTATATTTCAGATCCACCATTTCCAGTGCTCTTTGTATGACCTTCTTATCAGGAATTCCCCTTTGAATCCGATAGTACTCAAGATTTTGATAAGCTGATAGATTGGGGTAGAATGCTGGTGATTCGATTACACAGCCAATTCGTTTTCTTGCCTCATTCAGTCCTGCTTGCGAGCTTTTGCCGAAGAGTGTAATCTTTCCTTCCTCTGGAATAGAAAGACCTGTGATCACCCTTGCCAGGGTCGTCTTGCCCGCACCGTTTCTGCCAATCAATCCATAAATGTCCCCTTGTTCAATGGTCATGTCGAAATTCTTTACTGCTGCAACACCAGAGTAATTTTTTGTAACGTTATGAACTTGCAAAATTCTTTCTTTCATCATCAACCCTCCTATCCTTTGATACCATAACATTACAATTTTCCTCTTAATCAATACTCAATCAAATCTAAAAAAAGTCTTAAATTTATTCCTGCATTTTATAGCCAATCCCCCAAACCGTTTTGATATATTGGATTGATGGTTGTATTTTCCCTATCTTGGAACGAATATTACTGATATGTACGTTAATGGTATTGTCATCTCCCAGGAATTCTGAATTCCAAATGCTTTCATATAAATTATTCTTGGTAAATACCTTTCTGGGATTCTCCATTAAGAGTTTGAGTATTTCGTACTCCCTTTTGGATAACTCTAACGACTGATTATGAATCATTGCATCATATCTTTCCAAATCCAGAACCAGATCCTTATAGGTTAAGATCTTCTGAATTCTCTGCTCTGGATCATAGGCAGACTGCCGCAGCTGAACAGCAATTCTTGCCAAGAGTTCCTCATTGTCAAAAGGCTTTACGATATAGTCATTTGCTCCCAATTTCAAAAGAGAAACGACTGATGCCTTGGCTCCAATAGCCGTGATCACGACAACAGGGATCTGACTTCCTCCCCGAATTTCAGACAGCACAAGGTCTCCAGATTTGCCCGGCAGCATAAGATCCAACAAAACAAGATGGAAACCACCATTGTCCAAATGCATAAGTGCTTCCGTTCCTGAAAAAGCAGATACAGGGCTGTAGCCATTTTGATCCAATAATTCGCATATCATTTTATTAATATCATTATCATCTTCAACGACCAAAATCTTTATGTTCTTTTCCACACTCTGCCTCCTTGTGTTTCTCTTCTAATGGTCATGCAATTACCAAATCCTTCTTTTCTTGTGTAACTTATCCTTTTCATATGTACCCGGCTTTATCCGATTCAAATGATATTCCTTGTAAGCGGCGTTTCATTCAAATCCAATTAACACGCTTTGTGAATTCAAGAGACTAGAGTCACTATAAAACAAAGGGGTGCAATCTATACGATTACACCCCTGTAAATAATTCAACACTTATACTAATCCTTCTAGAAATGCTCGAAGACGATTATACTTCAAATCCTCTTGGCTCCTTACTTCAATAGATGCCTTCCTTATTGCTTCCATTGAGGCATGAATATCATCATGCAAACCATGCACCTTGCTAAAGAAGCCGATATTGGTCTCCCCTAAAACTTCTAAAGCCTGTCGATTGAGATTAGCGGATCCGAAGGTCACATAATCATCATCGACCATAATCAACTTGGCATGAATCATCTCTTGGCACAAAAATATTCGAATCTTTCCACCAGTTCTCTCATATAGTTGACTGGCGACTTTAAGGTTTAAATCACTCTGCAGATTGGCTTTAATGGGCAAATACAAGGTCAGCTGAACACCTTCATTACACTTTTCAATCAATGCATCGGTAATTTCTTGATAACCGATATAAGCCATGACAATCGTTAGTTCTGACCTTGCCTGTCTGATTCTAGACATAATTCCTGGCTTTACATGGAAAAGGCCGTCAGTATTCTGGATCATATCCAAGTCTTCCGAAACTTCCAGCAGATTTCTTTCAATCGATAATGGCGCTTCCATAAGCGTATGATCATTCAAATCCACGGCAAGCATATAATCAAAATACTTTCTGCCTAAAAGATCTTGATCATATTCCTTGTTTTCAAAGTTCATCCCACTGACAATGAACAGTCTCTCATCAAGAAGAATTGATTTGGAATGGTCTGAACGCATATCATGCGGGTCACACTGAATATTGGTTCCTGCAAAGATATCTGCACCCGCCAGTTTGGCTCTTCTGGGTTTACCTGCCATGGGGTAGAACCCATGCATCCACAATGCTGTTAACCAGCCCTTTAGTGGCACCTTGTCATGAATCAAAGAAGCACGGCTCTCCTCAGCCAACTCAAAAACACTGCCCAGCCAGTCCTTTTTGATACGAACGTCAATGCCACGCTGATCCGCAGCCCTTACAGCATCCAGCATCTTTCTGCCCAATACGTCATCCCGCCAGATAAACATCCGAATATCTATCGATTGTTCAGCCTCTTCCATAGCAGACCATAAATAAGAAAAAGCTGTCTGTCCCTCATAAAATAATTTCATAGTAATCCTCACTAGTATGTATGAATCAATATCATGTAATTTTATCGTATCATTGTTTGAAAAAAGTTTTCAAAATCATTTTATCACTAATGATTTCATTTTCACTAGCATTTTGAATTAATTCCCAAAGATCAATTGTATCCATCAAAAAACGCAAGATCTTAACGACCTTGCGCTTCGTTTTTCTCTGCCACCAGGCAAATGGTTTTTGATTCATCTTCATAGGCTTCGCCTGCTACATCCGAGTATATCTTAATATTGGTGAAACCGGCATTCTTCAATTCTTCTACAATCGTCTCTTTTGTATAAGTTTTGAACCAGTTTCGAATGATATCGACCTTACCCTCTTCATCAATAATGGTAAACTGATCAAGTCTTACGTTATTAGCGTAAATGTAATGAGCGTTTAAGGCCAAGTGTTTGGTCGGTTTCCAAAAGCCACCCTTCTCGCTCATCTCCCAAGTGTGACTTTCTTTCCGGTCTTCAAACTCTTTAATGGTAAAGACATCCACGATAAATTTGCCACCTGGTCTCATAGCCTTGTAAATCTTTTTTAACAGACTGGCTCTATCCTCGTCGGACAAGACCACAAAGTCACAATAGATTAAGGTAACTAGATCAAACTCATTGTCATAATCAATGTCGAGGTAATTTTGATAAAGGTATTGAATGTCCTGATTATTCTCTGCAGCTTTCTTAATCGCATAATCGATTGACCGTTTTGAATAGTCAATGCCCTTGATCTGATACCCCTTCTTGCAGAGTCTTTCTGCATATAAGCCGGGGCCACAACCAAGATCCAAAAGATGTGAATAAACTGATGAAGGCGCAATTTCAACTATCCATTCCACTGACCTGTCCATAAAATCATGCTGTCGACTGGCTGCCTCCAATTGAGGATTCAGGTGCGCTTGCAGCAAACCCTTGGAGATATGCTCATCGTCCCAAAACTTACTTGTGCTTTTTGCATATACGGCTGGTCGCTCCAGATACTTAAATAAGTTCTTCATTCTATGCTCCTGTCATTGTCTTTTCGTCATTAATCATACAGCAGGATGCTATTGATTGATTAAAGCCTCCACCTGTTTTTTAAGCAATTGCAATTCTGCCTTCAGCTCTTCTATGGTGCTTTTCAGCTCATCGATTTCTTGCTGTTGCTGGTCTGTTTTTTCTAGCAAATCAGCATTGCTTATTCCGGCTGAGCCATCATGCTTCATAAAGTCAATCACATCAAGAGCTTCCAGCATATCCATCAATTCTGACTCGTTCTTCCCATAAACAAACCCAACTTGCGTATCGTACTGGGTCGTAACGCTCATTGCCTCGCCGGGCTTTAAGTCTTTAAAATCAGGTGCTAAGTCCAGCAAGTCATCCATGTAATCTTGGCTGGGTTCACTGTCAAGCAAGAACAAAACATCCGCATTTTTATAATCATACTTCTCTTTGGTAAATAAGACGCTAAGACTCATTGCACCACTGCACTTGACTCTTCCGACTATGGACTCAACCGGTGCTTGTTTGCCTACAAGATAAAAGTCCTTTGAACCATTGGAGGGACTTGAATTGCTCTCCGCTGAGAATTCTCTCGACTGATGAATCATTTCCAAGTCTTGATTCAAATCATAGTATTCCATCAGCTGAACATTTGCGGTGTATGTTTCTGGATCAAAATCCTTGAATACATCCTTCATGGTTTCCGCATTGTGCTTTTCATTCTTAATTCCTGAATCCAGCACTTCTATGCTTTTGGCGAAGATATAATATCCATCAGGGATTGCGAAGTTATTTCGATCATAATCAAGATAAAGCTTGCCGCTTGTTGAATCCACTAGGTACCATTCTCCGTCGATATACAATTCAACAAGAATATGGCCGCGGATCATATTCATATTTCGATTTTTTGCCAAATAGTCTTCCACCCAGTCAATTCTTGCTGCCTGGATAAATACGGTTGGAATACCCACTTCTCTTGCAACTGCCGCATAGACCAAACCATAGTCCGTGCAGCCTGTATATCCCACCTTTAATATCTCATCAACAGTTTTGCTGAATTTTTCTCCACTTGCTCCACCTGGTGCGGCCTCTTGAACAAGACGATATATTTCTTTGGCAACTTCCAAGTCATTGATATCTGACTTTACTTGATTTGCTAATCGCCGAATAGTCGGTGTTGCCTTGGTTTGTTTTCCCGTTTGAAGAAACAAGTCTGGATCCGAATAATTGACATTCTTAAAATAGCCTTCAAAGACCTCTGTTTGTATTCCACTCGATGTACCGGCAAATGCAAATGATCCACCCGCATTAAACAATAATGCGATAATTATAAGTAACGCCCCTAATCTTCTCATTGATTTCTCCCTTAATTTACAATTTCATCCAATCTCATTTTATCATTAACCCCTCTACCTGTGAAAGGATGAAAGTTCTCCCCTCTCATTAATCTGAATGCAAAAAAAAGCGCAAGATCATAACAATCTCACACTTCATCCGTTCCTTTCAATGACTGAATCAAATCATCCTTGTCCTGCCAGGACTTTATTTCTCTCTAAAGAGTCTTCCTAGAAAGATTACAATCCCATATGCGACAAGAAAGGTGAGCAATTTACGATTGAAGCTACGCTCCACCTGAAGTGTCAAACTTTCATCTCTATGCATCGCCACATATTCAAAAATCACAGTCTCGATTTCTGGGCCATGATGGGTGATTTGCGTATCAGAGTAACGCAATACATAATCATCTCGCCTGTAGCTTGAAAATAACCAATGCTTTTTATAGGCATAAATAAAGGGGATCTTCTGCGTATCCCTATAGATCTCTCCTGAATAAAATCGAAGGCGACCTTTTGCATATGAATACTGCAACTGATAATCCTTGCCTTCAGGTCCGATAATTTCTGACACTGATTCAAACATATCTTGCTGTAGTTCTTCTTCCATCAGCGTATATTCATTGTAGTCTAAAACCAATGTAGCTACGCATAGAATAAGTACCATGATAGGGATGATGTATTTCTTCATAGCCTTCCTCCTTCCCCCTTAAGTTGCTATCAATCCTTGTTTTTATCAACTTCCAATATTAGGATAGCACAAGGATGTGATTATGAGAACCAAGACAAAAGCGCAAGACCAACATTTGGTCTTGCGTTTCAGCCGTCTAAAATTCTTTTACTTTTCATCCAAGATCTCACTGCTATACTTCGGAATGGTAATTTGAAAACTTGGTTTTGATTACTCTACTAACATGATTATCATATTTTGTATTGCCTCTTCTTCGTAATATTTCATTAGATTACCAATTATTCATTCCAAAGACATCGATTGCTTCTTAACTTTTGAATGATCTTCTTAATTTTTTTGGTTTTTATTAAAATCACTTACTAATTGATCTACTGTCATCTGTTCTTCTTTAAATGCTCCTATAGCATATCCTATTTGTAGACTCCACTCTTCAAAATCATCTTTCTTAAAAATTTGGTCTAATTCAGCGATAGCATGAAACTTACCGTATTTTGAGTTACCATACTTTGGTAATAGCTCTAAATTATCTTCTCTGAATTTGATAAACTCATTAACTTTTATCATAAAAAGAACTGCGATATGTTGCTTACTCTTAGGATTTGTTGGAGTATATATAAAGGAATACTCATCATTAATTTTAATATCAATGCCTACTTCTTCTTTCACTTCCCTGTGTAAAGCATTTTTAATAATATCCAGTGATGAATATGCATTTCCAATATCATCATCTCTTATATGTCCACCAATCCATAACAAGTACTTATCTCTTTCTGGCGAGTTTTCATCCAATGAATTCTCGCTCTTTTTTGTTACAAAAACTTTTTCACCTGTCTCATCTAATAAAACCGCACAGGCTATTGGTTGAAAATCAACCTCTTTTTCTACTTTTTTTCTATCACCAAAATAGATCTTCGTGCTCTCAAGAAAATCATCATAAAATCGACCATAGAAAGCATCAAAGGATTTTTCGTCCCACTTAATAAATCCAATTTGCTCGTTTAATGAAGCTTCTAATTTATCAAGCAATTTTTCTCCAACTAACATCTGAATATCCTCTAATGTACTTAAAGAAGAATCAATTAACTCAATATGCTTGAATCGCTTAATATTGTTTTTATAAGTTTCAAGAATTGATTTATTATATCTTTCTAAAACACTAGAATTCATAATACTACCTGAATTTTGAACCAAATTATGCTTTTTATCTCTTCCAATAGAAATATCTACCTCCTGTGTAAATGCAAATACCAAGCTAATATCTCTAATCCATCTATTCATGAGCAAAAAATCGGATATTGTTTTATGCGATTTATCATCCAATTGATTCAAATCATTATGCCATGCAAACCAACATAAACTATCAAAAATCCCCCTATCTAGAAAAATAAAATCATATTGATTAGAGTTTGCTAATTCTAGCAAATCTATACACGTCTGTAATGCTGTCCATACATTGAAATCAGGAGATTGTTTATTACTCATTCTTGATAAACTAGCTTTTTCTACCATTGTATATACACGAAATCCATAATGCTTAAAAAAGGCTTCAAATTGCCTTATTATAGTTGTTTTTCCTGATTTAGGGCTACCACAAATTTCAACAATAATTGGTTTTCTAACTCTTCTTTCTTCACTTTTATTAAGTATTTTAACTATCCTATTATTTAATATCCGCTCTTGCTTGCTCATACTCTCCCCCTATCTAGCAGCTTTCATAATCTTGGATGCCTTATCATTTATAATGTCAATAATATTTCCTGTAGTATGTCCAACATATACTGCCAACAATACTATCCATGGATTTAATGCACCATTGATATTAGCCACATCTCTCACTACACTATTTATTAGATCTTCAAAAAGAACAGAAGCTAGAAAGTAGAACAATACTCCAAAAACAGGTCGTGTAAATATATAAATGAGAACTCCATACGAACTCGCATCTTCATAATCATCAATAAAAACAATCTCAGAATTTATTGATTTTTTGTAAAGTCGTCGAAGGTAATAAATCGCATTCACAGTAATTTCAATGGGTATCCCTTTTAAGAAAACTGCTTTTAAGCCAATCGTTGAATCACAAAGATTAAAAACATCGAAAATAAATATCAGTATAGTAACAGTAATTCCAATCAATATGAGACATACTAAATAAACGCAAATAATAAAATAATCTCGTTTTTTAAGTTTTGCCCATACGCTTGTCAAAGAGTTTTCCATGTTACCACTTCCTCCATTTATAATCTTAAATTGTAGTACATCTTAATATAATCTTCATTTCATATTAAATAGTATATGAAATACAATATTGGATTATCTTAACAGATGACTAGATGTATGTTTTGCTCTTATATGTATAAAACTCACGATTATATTTTATCATTCTTTGCATTGTTTTATATAAAAATTAATTGCAATTTCTAATTTTACAGTCACTTCATTCATATAAAGTTTGCATTAAGACAAAGCGCAAGACCATATATTGGTCTTGCGCTCACTCATTTCACTATTCGATTCTTACTTCTTCACCCTAGCCCCCTGCTTGCTTACTTGCCAAGGGTAAACTTGCCAATCTGGGTTTTCATCTTTCATCCAATCTATGGCTTTTGCTTCAAAGTCACTTTCTCTGTCATAGACGACCAAGAGGGTTGGACCTGCACCACTGATCACCGTGCGTACGGCACCCATAACTTCCATTTGGTCCTTGATCGTCTCTGCCCCATGAATCAATGGGATGCGGTATGGTTCATGCAACTGATCCTGCAGACCGATAGCCAGCTTATCCATCTCTCCTGTAGCCAAGGCTTGTGTTAAGAGCATGGCACGGCCTACATTAAAGATTGCTTGCTTATGAGGCACTTGGTCTGGTAGGGCATTCCTTGAAATCTCCGTAGACAATTCAAAAGGAGGAATCAATGCCATAAGACCAATCTTATCGTGAACCTGCAATTGTTGCGAAACAATCTCGGTTTCCGTCATCAGGCTGACTACACAGCCGCCTAAGATGGCTGGTGCGATATTGTCCGGATGGCCTTCCATAACCGTAGCCAAACGAATCAGCTGATCATTAGTCAAATCCTTGCCGGCTTCCCTGGCTACTTCTCTGGCAATCAAGAGCCCTGCCACCACACAAACTGCACTGCTGCCTAGTCCTCTGGCAATGGGCGGCATGGACAGAAAATCCAGGTCAAGGCACTTCTCTTCCACACTTGCCTCTTGCAATCCCAAGCGATAGCTCCTCAACAAGAGATGCTCGTCGTTTTGATACTGCGGATCACAGTTATTCCATTGATGTCCGTTCTCACACCAGGCCACGGCAATACGGGCTTCCGCCGTAAATGCCAGGCCCACGCAATCAAAACCCGGGCCTAAATTGGCTGTGGTATAGGGAACCATTACTTCAAACATGTCTCCCACCCCTAGCATGATGCATAGATAAAGTCCAGCATCTCATCTATCTCACAAGATTTGTTGTGAATCTCAACCCGTGAAGCAATGTCTTTCAAAGCGTACGGAATGCTCACATTGGTCTTCTCGGTCAAGTGCTGCAATAATTCAAAATCATGATCGTCTGTTTCACCAAAGATCGCTGTATAAACCGAACGTGAGAACTTATATGGACTCGCTGTGGAAACCACCACGATCGGTCGCTGATCGCCGGTTTCCTCGCGATAGTCATGTGCAACCTTGCGGGCAACCGCTGTATGCGGATCAATCATTTCATTGTTATCTTTATAGATCTTGGCAATGGTTTCTGCCGTTTCTTCTTCTGTACAGTATCCACCATAGAAGGAAGAGAAAGTTTCCTTCATTTCTTCTGTCGCTTCAAAGACACGCTTATCTTGGAATGCTTCCATCATTTCAGAAACAACTTCCGGCTTTCTTCCACAAGCTTCATATAAAAGACGCTCCAGGTTACTGGATACCAAAATGTCCATGGATGGTGAGCTTGTACGGAAAAACTTTCGGTTGCCGTCATATACACCGGTCTTGAAGAAATCATAAAGAATCTTGTTCTCATTGGAAGCACAGATCAATTTACCGATTGGCAGTCCCATTTGCTTGGCGTAGAAGCCAGCCAGGATATTTCCAAAGTTGCCTGTTGGTACGGCAAAGTTCACTTGATCACCAAACTGGATCTCGCCCTTTTCTACCATCACGCGATAGGCTTGATAATAGTAGGCAATCTGCGGTAGAAGTCGGCCGATGTTAATGGAGTTTGCTGAAGACAAACGAATACCCTTGTCCTTCAAGGCTTTTCTTACTTCCTCATCAACAAAGATTTCCTTGACCCGTGTCTGTACATCATCGAAGTTGCCGTTTACGCCATAGACGAAGGTGTTGTAGCCTTTCTGGCTGGTCATCTGACGCTTCTGGACTTCACTAACACCATCCTTTGGATAGAATACTACTATAGAAGTACCCTCGGCATAAGCGAAACCTTCCAAGGCTGCCTTTCCCGTATCGCCGGATGTGGCTGTCAGAATCATAATCTTTTCCTTATGCTTCAGCACCTCTTCGGATCCCTTCATTAAATGAGGAAGAAATGACAGGGCCATATCCTTAAAAGCGGCTGTGCGTCCGTGAAACAATTCCAGGTGATCCATATCACCAACTTTTCTTAGCGGCGTCACTTCTTCCGCTTCAAATCCATGCCCGTAAGCCTTGTGTATCATCTTTCGCAGCTTCTCTTCAGAAAACTGTGTTAAATATGGTGACAATACCTGATAAGCTGTCTCTTCATATGCAGTTCCCTCCCAGGCATCCGCTGGCAATTGAGGGAAGTCTACGGGCACATAGAGGCCACGATCCGGCGCAATTCCCTGTAGAACCGCTTCTGCTGCCGTCATTTGAATCATGTTATTTCTTGTACTTTCGTATCGCATCTCCTGTACACCTTTCTTTTTTTATTTTTGGGGTTGTTTTTTTCTTTCTCTATGTTATAATGTTTCCAAGCGAAAAACAAGTGTTTTTTATGTAAATACAATTCTTTTTTTCTTGTTACATTTGACCGAAAGGAGCAATTTGGATGAAAATTGGACTATTAGGCTTGGGAACAGTTGGTGCTGGAGCCTACGAAATCATTGAAAATCAAAAGGGACGACTGCAGGAATTCTACCAAGAAGAACTGACCGTCGAAAAAATATTGGTTCGTAACTTAGATAAGAAGCGACCGGTAGAAGTACCCGAAGGCAAGCTAACGACAAACGCGGATGAGATCTTGGATGATCCTTCTATTGATGTCATTCTTTCCGTTATGGGCGGTGTTGAACCGGCACGCACCTATATATTAAAAGCCCTGCAAAGCGGCAAGCATGTTGTTACTTCCAATAAAGCAGTAGTCGCAGCCAATCTTTCTCTCTTTATTGAGGAAGCCAATAAAAACGGCGTTGCCTTTTTGTTTGAAGGCGCTGTTGGCGGCGGCATTCCCATTATTAAACCATTAAAGCAGCAGCGACGCTTGAATCAGATTGAAGAAATCGAAGGCATCCTGAACGGAACCACCAATTTCATCCTGTCTCAAATGATGGAACACAATTTGGAATTTGATCATGTATTGGCTGACGCGCAAGCAAGAGGCTATGCGGAAGCCGATCCATCAGCGGATATCGATGGATTTGACGTACAAAGAAAGATTTCCATTCTGTCTTCTTTGGCATACGGACAAGAAATTCCAACCGACAAGATATATACCCGCGGTATTCGGTCCATTCGAAGCATGGACACAGACTACTTCAAGTCTCAAGGATTGGATGTGAAACTGGTTGCCTTCTCAGCGGAGCAGGACAACGACATCTCCATCTGGGTAGAACCATGCCTGGTTGATCCAAGCCACCGATTCTATGCCATCAGAAACAGCATCAATGTGGTTTCCTTTATTGGTCACCTATCCGGTCGTTTAGACTTTGTTGGCGCCGGCGCCGGCATGGATCCAACCGCAAATGCTGTCATCAGTGACTTGATGGATATTCTGGACAATCACTTCCAGGCGGATATCATTCCTCTGGACAAGGAAAAAAATATTGTACCATCTCAAGAATCACAAGATTACTACCTGCGTGTTGATCTGTTGACTTGTTCCAAAGACAAGCAGTCTTCCATTGCTTCAGAACTGGAGTCCTTAGGTCTTGAGAACAAGCACCATATCTATCAAGGCATGATCGAGGGCATTCAAGCAAAAGTGATGCGTTCTTTGGTTGCGGAAGTTGAAAAAGAATGCGGTGCCATCTTCTATGCAAGGAGGTTGAGAGGGTAATGAGCCTGATCGTACAAAAATACGGCGGCACCAGCGTTGGAAATATCGAACGCATTAAACGGGTTGCCGCACGCATTGCCAAAACGGCAGAACAAGGACACCAGGTTGTGGTTGCCGTTTCTGCCATGGGTGACACCACCGACGAACTGGTAAGCTTGGCCCGCGCCATTCACCCAGACCCGCCCCATCGAGAGTTTGATATGCTTCTGGCAACAGGAGAGCAAGTTTCCATTTCTCTCTTGGCCATGGCTATTCAGGCACAAGGGCACGATGTCATCTCATTGACTGGCGCCCAGTGCGGCATTCAAACCACGCAAGTCCATAAAAAAGCGCGAATCGAATCGATTCGAACGGAACGATTGAACCTGGAACTGGGCAATCGAAAAATTGTGATTGTTGCCGGCTTCCAAGGCATCAATGCAGACAATGATATTACCACTTTGGGTCGCGGCGGATCAGACACCACGGCTGTTGCCTTGGCAGCTGCTCTCGACGCGGACCGATGTGAAATCTATACGGATGTAGATGGCGTTTATACCGCCGATCCACGAAAAGTCAAGACAGCTGTTAAATTGGATGCCATCTCTTATGACGAGGTCTTGGAAATGGCAAGCTTGGGAGCACAAGTGCTTCATCCGCGGTCTATCGAGCTGGCACGTAAATACAAGGTGCCGCTGATGGTACGGTCTAGCTTCTCTGACAATCCAGGAACAGAAATTATCGAGGTGAATCAATTGGAAAAAGTATCTGTACGAGGGATCTCCCTCGATGAAAACATTGCAAAAATTACAATCGCTGACGTGCCGGACCAACCCGGTGTTGCCTTTACGCTCTTCTCTCGCCTGGCGAGCAAGCATGTGCGCGTTGATACTATTATCCAAAGCGCACATCGAGACACTGTCAACGATATCTCTTTTACGGTCAATGACGAAGACAAGGATCTAGCCTTGAAAATCACCAAGGCCTACGCGAAGGAAATCAAAGCTCACAGTGTGCTGCATGATTCCAGCGTTGCCAAACTGTCCGTAGTCGGCACTGGCATTGCCGGCAATACCGATGTAGCAGCCAAATTGTTTGGCAGCCTGTCGGAATTGGGTATCAATATTCAAATGATATCAACCTCAGAAATCAAAATCTCTTGTATCGTCTCTATGGAAGACGGACTCAAGGGCATGCAACATCTTCATGACGTCTTTGAACTGGGTTCCTCAAGCCCGGATAAAGAATAGCAACAAACACCCAAATGAAAAACCGTGCGGAAATCCGCACGGTTTTTGCTTGGAGAAAAGATGTATTTGATGTTACTTATTTATTCAGAGCTTCCAGTTCTCGTTTCACAACTCTTGCTACCAGCTTTTCAATGTATTCACGTTTTGCTTTCATCTCAGCATTTGTCATATGATCACTCCTCTCAGTACATTCGTTAATTCATTAACGATAAATAAATCTTATCATCGTGAATTGTTTACCACAACTCCAGAGAGCCTTTATTTACAGAATTCTCAGTTGAGGAAAACATTTGTTATCCATCATTTTCGCCCTTTTTCAGCCTTATGCTCTTATTTTCGCCTGTTTTCAAAGTATTCTATGAGACTTAAGATCTGAAAACAAAAACCGCGCGAAATTCGCGCGGTTTCGTCTTGGAGAAAAGATGGAGTTTGCGTATCTTACTTGGTTCCGTAGTACGCTTCTTTATATACAGCAGCCAGTTCCTTGACCAACGGAAGTTTCGGATTAGCTGTTGTGCACTGATCTTCGAAGGCTTTGTCAGCCAACTCATCAATCTTAGAAAGATATAACTTCTCATCAACGCCGTATGCTTTGATGGATGTCTCAAGCCCTACTGCAATGGACAATTCACGAACCGCATTTACCAGGCTTTGTACGCCTTGCTCAGTGGTCTCTGCTTTTAAGCCTAAACTTCTGGCAATTTCAGCGTATTTTTTGTCAGCTACGAATGTGCCATATTTCGGGAAGCTGGCAAATTTCGACGGCTTCTGTGCATTGTAGGCAATCACGTATGGCAACAAGAATGCATTGGCACGACCATGGGAGATATGGAACTCTCCACCCAGCTTATGCGCCAGGGAGTGGTTGATGCCCAAGAAGGCATTTGTAAAGGCCATACCCGCCATACAAGACGCATTGTGCATCTTTTCGCGTGCCAGTCGGTTAGATCCGTCCTGGTATGCTTTCGGCAAGTATTCAAATACCATTTTAATGGCTTGAAGCGCTAAGGCGTCTGTGTAATCTGTCGCCATTACGGATACAAAGGCTTCAATGGCATGCGTCAATACGTCCAATCCCGTGTCGGCTGTTACCTTTTGCGGTACAGTCATAACGAAGTCAGGATCGATAATGGCCACATCCGGTGTCAAAGCGTAATCCGCCAATGGGTATTTCACACCTTTTTTCTTATCTGTAATAACCGCGAATGCTGTTACCTCTGAACCTGTACCGGAAGTTGTTGGGATACAAACCAGCTTGGCTTTCTTGCCCAACTCATTCAACTTGTAGGTACGCTTTCTGATGTCGAAGAATTTCAAACGAAGGCCGTTGAAATCCAGGTCTGGCTGCTCATAGAACAACCACATGCCCTTGGCCGCGTCCATTGCTGAACCGCCACCTAATGCAATGATCGTGTCTGGGTTGAAACGCTTCATCAAATCAGCGCCCGCCATAACAGTCTCTACCGATGGATCCGGCTCAACCGCGTTGAATACTTCGATCATAACTGGAGTATTGCGTCGTACAAGATGATATCGGAGCTTCTCCACATATCCCAATTCCTCCATCATCCTGTCGGTTACAATGACCACACGACGCACGTTTGGCATTTTTTGTAGATATTGCACGGAGCCGAATTCGTGATACACGCGCTCCGGAATCTTGAACCATTGCATGTTTACTCTTCTCATTGCCACTCTCTTTACGTTAATCAGGTTTGCTGCAGATACGTTGTCAGTTGTTGAGTTGTTGCCCATGGATCCACAACCCAAAGTCAGAGATGGCATGTTTGTATTATAAATGTCACCGATTGCGCCCTGGCTGGATGGAGAGTTAACCAACAAGCGGCCTGTTCGCAAGGTTTCAGAAAATGCTTGAATGACTTCGTCATCATTTGCATGAATCACTGAAGAGTGTCCCAATCCGCCAAATTCCGTCATTTGCTTGGCACGCTCAATACCCTCTTTTGCATCCTTGACCTTGAAGCAAGCAATAATCGGGCTTAGCTTCTCACGAGACAATGGGTATTTAGGTCCAACACCGGCCAATTCCGCAACCAGCATTTTTGTGCCTTCCGGTACTTTCACGCCTGCCAATGCGGCAATCTTTGTAGCCGGCTGTCCAACAACCGCTGGGCTCATGGACATTCTTACCGGATCAATGGCGATCTGCTCCACTTTCTTGATTTCATCTTTCTTTAAGAAGTAGCAGCCATTGTCTTTCATTTGGTCGGTTACATATTTGTATACAGGCTCATCGATAATCACGGCTTGCTCAGATGCACATACTGTACCATTGTCGAATGTCTTGGAAAGAATCAAATCGGTTACCGCTTGATCCAAATCCGCTGATTGGTGAATGTAGCAAGGCACGTTGCCAGCGCCTACGCCCAATGCCGGCTTGCCGGATGAGTAGGCTGATTTTACCATGCCCGGTCCGCCTGTAGCCAGGATCAGGGAAATGCCATCATGCTTCATCAAATAGTTGGATGCATCAATCGATGGCTTCTCAATCCATTGGATGCAGTTTTCCGGTGCGCCTGCTGCAATTGCCGCGTCTCGTACAATACGAGCGGCTTCTGAAGAACATTTCAGCGCCTTTGGATGGAAGCTGAAAATGATTGGGTTTCTTGTCTTCATGGCAATAATTGATTTGAACATGGTTGTTGAAGTTGGGTTGGTTACCGGTGTAACGCCTGCCAAAATACCAATCGGCTCTGCAACCAGCTTGTATCCTTCTTCTGTATTCTCTTCAATCACACCCACTGTTTTGTCATACTTAATGCTGTGATAAATATATTCTGTTGAAAAAATGTTCTTTGTGATCTTGTCTTCGTAGACCCCAAGCTCAGTTTCTTCTACGGCCATCTTTGCCAATACTTGTTGTGCTTCCAATCCGGCCAATGCCATCTTTTGTACAATCAAGTCAACTTGCTCTTGGTTCAGGTCCATCATTTTACGGCTTGCTTCTTCTGCTTGCTTCACATATTTGTTAACCATTTTTGCCACATCAGGGCGTTCGATTTTCACTTCTGCTTTTGCCATATGATCACTCCTTCGAAAACACTTGTTAAATTCTTAACGACAAACTCATGATAGCATCGTTAATTTCTTAACACAACTTCCGAAAATCCTGATCTGACCGTTTCTAGAAAAAGGAAAACCTTTGTTTCCTGGCTTTTTCTCCGTTTTTCTCCTATTTGCTCACTTTTTCAAAAGTGATAAAAAAAGAAAACCCTCGAGCAAATGCTCAAAGGTTTCCGTAAACTTTTATACAATTTTCGTTCCGTGATACTCTGTTCCCTGTAAAAATTTATGAACCTCATCGAGATTATCCGAACGGATGCCGGCGCCCGGCATAATAATAATTCTGCCTGCCGCATAGTCGATTAATTCCTTTATGTGCGATAAATGGTCTGGCGCTTTGCCTTCCTTGCCGCTGGTAAGAATTCGCTCGACACCAATACCGGCTAAAAAATCAATGGCTTCCTTTTGGTCCGGCACCCGATTAAAGGCCATATGAAAAGTTACCGGAATCGGATCCGCCAAAGCCACAAATTCTTGAATATGTTCCCTGTCCAAGTTGTTATCTTCATGCAAAAATCCCAAAACAAAGACATCCGGATTCAAGGTTTTTAGCGTTTTCATATCTTCCCGCATACAATCAAATTCTTCTTGAGAGTAAACAAAGTTTCCGCCTCTTGGGCGAATCATGACTGCAACTTTTGCTTGAAGCCGCTCTACCGACAACTTGACTGCACCATAGGAAGGCGTGGTTCCACCCTCCGCCAGGTTCTCGCAAAGCTCTACACGATCTGCACCCCGCTTGTCCGCAGCCAATGCTTGCGGATATCCTTCTACACAACATTCTTTCATCTCGATCATGACTTATTCCCCCTCTTTGATGGCTCTGCTGAATAAGATGCCACCAACCAGGAACAAGAGGGCAATACTCAATACGCCATAGTGAGAGTCTCCTGTGACTTGGGCCGTAAAGCCGAAAAGAAATGGTCCCAAGATCGCTGCAAACTTGCCAAAGATATTATACATGCCGAAGAATTCGGTCGATTGCTTCTTCGGAATAATCTTTCCGTAATAGGACCGAGACAGGGCTTGAATCCCACCTTGGCTGGACGCCACCAAAATCCCCAGAATCCAGAATTCCGTTACCGTATCCAATTGGAACGCATAGAGACAAATCAAGAAATAGACAACGATGGCAACCTGAATCATTCGCTTGCCGGAATACTTTTCAGAAAGTTTTCCATAGAGAAGGGCAAATGGAAAGGCCACAAACTGGGTCATCAAGAGAATCATTAAAAGCGATGTTGAATCGATCCCCACATCGGAGCCGAACACGGCTGCCATGCGGATAATGGTATCTACCCCGTCGATATAGAAGAAATAGGCCAACAAGAACATAAAGACTTTCTTATTGCCTCGAATGTTCTTTAGGGTATGGCCCAGACGGACCAGGCTCTTTTTAACTGGAGACTTTTCCCGCTCGATATAGTGGTTTTGGCGAACATTCTTAAACATAGGAATGGAGAAAAAGCCCCACCATGCCGCGGTAATCAGAAAACCTATACGGAAGGTTGTTGGCTCAGCCAATCCCCAACCGGGTCCCAAAGCTACAATCACAATGCTGAGAATAAAAGGAATGGTGCTGCCAATGTAACCAAAGGCAAAACCATAGGTGGATACCTTGTCCATCTTTTCATGGGTTGTGGTATCAACCAGGAACGAATCATAAAAAATATTGGCGCCTGCAAAACCTGCAACCGTCACAATGTAGAAGCCCAATAAAACTGCCCAGCTTCCCATCGGAACCGCTGACAAGAGAGCTGTAAAGCCTACGCCCAAGACGACAAAGAAAGACCAGAATCGCTTCTTGAATCCTTTATAGTCGGCAATGCTACCCAAGATCGGCGCCGACAAGGAAATCAAGAGTGTTGCAATGGAGTTGGTATAGCCCCAAATCGCCGTTGAGTCGCTCGGTGCCATCCCCGCCGCATCCGTCATGGATTTAAAAAATAAAGGTAAAAGTGCTGTGGTAATTGCAATCGAATACGCCGAGTTCGCCCAGTCATAGAGGATCCAGCTGCGTTCAGTGCGTGTGATTTTCAGATCTGACATAATACCCTCCTCTTCCTATTTTCTCCATTATACCAAATAATTCTGGCAAATATGACCAAACGGAATTTTTTGTAAAACTTAACAAACTCTCGTATAATAGACTCAGAGCCAGAAAGGAGCATCATCATGCCGGACGTCATTACACACGCGCTGGGAGCGACTGAAGCAATCAACCGAATTGAAGATCCGATTGCTTCGATGATTCATAAAAATCTAAATGTTTATCGTCTAGGCGCCCAAGGACCTGACTTTTTCTTTTACTATCGTGTTCTTCCAGGCCAAGACGACAAACACTCCGATGAATACGGGGGAAGGCTTCATCAGGAATTTCCTTTTGAATTTTTGCTGTCCATGATGGACTATGCCAAAATCAAACGAAAATCAAAAGACTTCCCAATCTTGGTGAGCTACTGTTTGGGGTTTCTGACCCATTATGCCTTTGATCTCACCATGCATCCCTTTATCTTCGCCCATTCCGGCGTAGTCAAAAAGGATGATCCGGATACCCATATCTATCGTTATTATCACAAGATGTATGAGATCGCCTGTGACACCTATCTGCTCATGGAAAAGAAAAAGCAGCTTTCCGGTCGATTCCGCGCCAGCCAATGGATTGATCTTCGGGGCAATTTCCCCAAAGCCATTCCCAAAATGCTGGGTGCCTGTGTCGATTCTGTTCATCATATCAAATGGTCTTATGAAGACTATCAGGAAGCCTTGGAATCTTTGCCGCGGGTACTGGATCTAACCCATGATCCCTATCGAATCAAGCAATACGGCTTTAAGATGCTAGAAACAGTCACACGAAAGAAATACGCTTATACCCAGGCCCTCTATCTTCACCGGGTACCGGAAGATCCGAGCTTCTTTAACCTGGACCGCCAGCCATGGTTCCATCCGGTAAAACACGACCTGGTTTTTACAGACTCCTTTATGGACCGATATGAAAAATGCGTAGATTTAGCAGAATCTTTTTTGCGTACCGCAATCGGATATCTGGAAGGAAACCAAACCCGCAATGACCTATTGGCTGTTATTGGCGACAGAGCCTATGACACCGGCCTGCCTTGGAAAGAAGACCAGACCATGACCTTTACGCGGTGTGTATTTGAAACTTTATAGAACAATAATAAAGCCATCCCGGTTGGGATGGCTTAAAATTTTGACATGGTGCTTACATTGGCGTCCATCATATAAATCATATCTTTTCTTTCTACAACCACACGGGTCCGATCCAACAGCTTTGGATCCTTGCGGATTGACTTCAACAGCTTGCCATTGGGATTAACCGCATAAGGATGACCCACCATGGACAGCATGGACAAATCGCCGTTTGTGTCTCCGTAAGCAAAACTCTTATCCAAATCGATTTCATACTTCTCCACCAATGACTTAAGGGTTTTGGCCTTGTTGACAGCATCCCACATGCGGGTAATTTCGCCTGTAAACCGTCCTTCTTCATCCAGATGATACACGCTGCCTTTCCATTCCGTCACCTGATAATGGGCCGCCATGCGCTCTACAAGGAAGTCAGGACTGCCTGAAATGAAAAAGATTGCATCTCCACGCCGATGATGCTCCATAATCCGGTCTCTTGAGAACTTAAAGACCTTCTCGGCATTCAAGGCGATCGCCTGGTCAGCCACAAAGGAAAGCTCATCGCGATTCAATCCTCGTATGGCCTGGCGATACTCTTCCGCCAGCAATTCCAGGTATTCCTCATAATCGCCATATCGGGTCGTCCACTCCTGGTATAAGTTTTTCACTTTCTCATGCCAGTGTATGGGATCGATCACCTCATATTTAATTAATTTTTTAAAATGCTCCGTCATCAAGGAGTTTCTGTATATCGTTCCATCAATGTCAAAAAACGCGCCTACTCTGCCCATTTCATCGCCTCCTTTCTTTCCCTATCTTTACCCAAGACATTTTCCAGTTAACAAAAAACCGGGCAAATTTCGCCCGGCTGAATCCTATAAACTTTCTCCACGTGATGGAATCTCATGCTTTTCCAAAGCTTTGGCCACATTCTTGCGGCTTTGGGTATCCATCAGGAAGCCCACCTTAGTGAATTTGCCTTTCAGCTTCAATCGCAAAACTCCGCTTGGACGCTTGCGGTCTTTTTTCCACTCGTAATACTCAATCTGCTCCCATTTCACCATACGGTCAGCCAGATAAACGCCTTCGCGGTTAAAACGAATTTGCGTAGTCTGACGCATCATCATAAAGATGCTGGAATATGTGAAATAAGCAAAGATCAATGCCAGTACGGCATACTGGTAGATATTCATGGCCCGCAAGATCATATAGGCAATCAACAAAATGATGGTCATCACCATATACACTTTACTGCGGCCCGCATGATTCCCCAAAGGATTCTTTACCACAGTCGTGCGAAGGGTATGCCATTGCGATGCCATATTCTTTTGAAAGCGCGTAATGCGATAGACAAAGTAGCCTGTCAGCATCAACAAAAACCAGGATAGAATCTCTAGAAAGAAATAATCAAATTGTGTCATTATCTGTTCCCCCTCTTTGCTACACCCGTCTCAATGGCAGCCTTGGCAACCGCTTTGCTCACATGCTTAGCCAAACGCTCATCAAAAGCTTCCGGTAAAATAAAATCAGCTTTCAGTTCCTTCTCATCCACCAGTTCCGCGATGGCAATCGCTGAAGCCAGTTTCATCTCTTCGTTGATCTCAGACGCCTGCACATCCAAAGCGCCTCTAAAGATCCCCGGGAAAGCCAATACATTATTGATCTGGTTGGCAAAATCGCTTCGGCCTGTTCCTACAACCACAGCGCCACCCTTTTTCGCTTCATCAGGATGAATCTCCGGTGTTGGATTTGCCATGGCAAAAACAACAGCCCCTTCATTCATAGATGCAACCATGTCAGCGGAAACCAAATTTCCTTTGGATACGCCAACAAAGACATCCGCATTATTCATGGCATCCGTCAGCTTGCCTTCTATGCCTTCGGGATTAGAAAGCTGTGCCAATTCTTCTTTCAGCCAATGGTTTCTCTCATGGCCCGGCACCAAAATGCCCCTGCTGTCACAGATTTTCAATTTCTTTACGCCCGCAGCCACCAACATCTTGGCAATGGCAGAACCTGCAGATCCGTCACCGTTAATCACAACCGACACATCTTCGATTTTTTTATTAACCACTTTCAAGGCATTCATCATTGCAGCGGTTACTACAATGGCTGTGCCATGCTGGTCATCGTGGAAAACTGGAATCGACAAAGATTCCTTCAGTTTGGTCTCAATCTCTACGCAACGCGGCGCAGCGATGTCCTCTAGGTTAATGCCGCCCAAGGTCGGTTCCAGCCATTGAACCAGCTGAACAATCTCATCAACATCCTGGGTTGCCACACACAATGGTATTGCGTCCACGTTGGCAAATTCCTTAAAAAGGATTGCCTTTCCTTCCATAACGGGTAAAGCTGCCTCAGGACCAATATTTCCCAGACCCAAAACCGCAGAACCGTCACTGACTACCGCAACCAGATTTCCTTTTGACGTATACTCATAAACTTTCTCAGGATTCTCGTGGATCTCTTCGCAAGGTGCCGCTACGCCTGGTGTATAGGCCAGACTCAATGATTTTCTGTCTTTTACAGCGACCTTGGATTTCACTTCGATTTTGCCTTGTAGTTCCTTATGTAGAGCCAGTGCTTCTTCTCGATTTCCCATTCTTTCCCCGCCTTTCATCGTAACACTACTATTATAGGTTTTTTTTCGGCAACTAACAAGGGATTCCCCTAGACAAATAACAAAACTGACCATATAATGAGGGAGGAAAAAACCGAAAGGATGAAACGATGAAATTATACGAAGAGTGGAGCAAACAACTTGAAGGGTTGCAAACCCAAGACCAATACAACAAATTCTGGGGCGAATACCTGCCTAAGGAAGCGGACTGCTACAAAAAGATCTTAAGCGAAAAGAAACAGACGCTGGAAGGTACAATTGAAGCATTGGCAGCCGAGTTCGAACTGGACACCTTGACTTTCGTTGGATTCATGGACGGCCTCAACGACAGCTTGGAAGAATCCGTTGACCTTGACGAATTGGAAGCAGCAACAGAAATCAAGGTAACCATCAACTGGGAGAAGCTATTGTGGAACATGCATGAAGCCAAAGCTGACTGGTTGTACAACCTGGAAGAATGGGCCGGCCTTTTTGACGAAGAAAAGCGCAAGCAGATCCGCAAAGACTACAACAAGTCCAAGCAAGTGATCAAGCCAAAGAAAATTGGCCGAAACGAGCCTTGCCCTTGCGGTTCAGGCAAAAAATACAAAAAATGCTGCGGCAAAAACTAGCATAACAAAAGGTCGATATCGTGAGATATCGACTTTTTGCTATGCTGGCAATGTTACACTGCCCAATATGGTTTCTTTTCTTGCCCCGGTTGCACTTGGCAGATTGCCCGGCATTTCCCATAAGCGTAAATATCCCAATACTGCAAAGGCAATGGCCTCTTTGGCATCGGGGTTGCTCAATTCCGCAAAGGAATGCAGCGAAGCCGGTATGCCTGCCTGATCCAAATATGTCTGAATGCAGTTCAGCAAAGTTTTATTATGGACTCCACCGCCTGCGATATAAATCGTATCGATGGGTTCCAGATGCTTGAGACCTTCCACAAAAGCATAGGCGGAAAAATGCGTGAATGTGCAAACCACATCCTCTTCTCTTTGATCGGCAAACTTTTGGATCAAGGTTTCTGTATAGGCATCACCAAACTGCTCCCGTCCCGTACTTTTTGGAATGAGTTGCGTCAGATAAGGATGGGCACACATTTCATTGAATAATTCGTCAATCACCTTGCCAGATGCCGCAATGCTACCACCGTCATCATAGGGCTGGCTGTAAAACTGACTGACGGCTTGGTTGATCATCATATTCCCTGGTCCCGTATCAAAAGCTCGCACTTGGTCCTTTTGCCCACTTTTAGGCAAATAGGTCAAATTGCAGATGCCGCCAATGTTAACAAAGACTTGGTTTTTCTGCTCATTGCGATAGAGCAAATATTCGGTTGCCGGCACCAAAGGCGCTCCTTCTCCCCCACAGGCAATATCCTTCTCACGAAAGTTGGAAACAATTTTTAAGCCTGTGCGTTGGGCAACGATCGACGGACTGCCTATCTGCATGGTAGACGGCATAACACCATTGGCCTTTGAATTATGCCACATGGTCTGTCCATGAATGGCAGCATATGCCACATCCGACTTTAAAATTTTCTTTTCTTCAACAAATCGATTAATGGCAGCACCCAGTTCTTCCCCAATTTGAAAATCCAAAATGGTCAAGGCTTCCAAGGATACAATCGGGTCCCGCAAGGTAGCCCGAATTGCTGCAATCAGATCCTCTGAATAGGGATATGAATCAAATTCCAATAGGCTTGTTTTTGAAAAATCATCGGTGATATCAATAAGACAGAGATCCACCCCATCCAGGCTGGTCCCTGTCATCACTCCAATTCCTAGCATGTCTTCTCCTTATTTTCTGCTAGGGCCGTAAAACCTGCTTCACGGAATATCGATCCGCACGGAAATACAGCTTGCTGTACTGCAAGACTTGTCCCTGGGCACTGTGTATTTTCAATCGCACCAGAAGGAGCGCCTCCTGTGGGGATATCCCCAGCATAGCCGCTTGGTCTTCCGTAGCAATAACCGCGTGAATCGACTGGTCCGCGTAGCCTATCTCATACCCCGCAGATTCCAATTCTGTTAGCAGTGATCCCTTTAAATCGTCCTCCGACAAATCTGGAGAAATGCGAACGGCACGGTAGGACTGCTCAAAAGCCATGGGCTGGCCATCGGCATAACGAACTCGTTCAATCCGATAGATGCCCTCATAGGATTCGATCTCCAAGGACTTGGCAACCGATTCAGACGGCAGGGCCTTTTCAAAAAGGACTTTCTGATTATCCGTCTTGTAGCCCCGTCTTTCCATTTCGGCTTCAAATCCAATCACGCCTTTGGCAAAATTACCGCGCACTTTCTCCGATACAAAGGTTCCGCTTCCCTTTTTGCGGTACAAATATCCATCAAAGACCAATTGATTAATCGCCTGGCGAACCGTCATACGGCTGACTTCATATTGCAGGCTAATATTCCGCTCAGAAGCAATCGCCTCATTAGGAGCGTATTTTCCGTTCAGAATGTCTTTTTTTATATCTTCATAAATCGTAAGATGGATTGGTATCCGCATAGTTATTCATCCTTAAATATAGATATTGTTGGACCACATATAAGCCGTAACCGCAAACAAGAGTCCCAGCAGTATAGTTCGTTTAATAAAAGTCCTTCGTTGGCGATTGCCGTCCACATAAACACTAATATAGGCGATACAGCTGCTGGAAAGAAAACCATTCACAAGAATGGTCGCCAGCTGCTGACTCAAGCCCAGTGCGGTAAAAAGCGGCACCACAATAAGATTTAATCCCAATACGCTTCCCGCGATCAGCGTCGCCCCTTTAAAAGAAAAGCTTTGAATAGGTGAACTCATTTGATTACTCCTTCTATTATACCAAATTCTTCTAATGAAATTTGCTCAACTTAGCAGTTTCGCTTTTTCCCGTCATAATAGCGATAACCCCCATAGACATTCTCTGCCTTGTTCAACTGATAGACCAAGTCATTGCCGGCAAGATCATTCAGTTTTTCTTGAAAGCTTACCGAGAACATCTCATTTCTATCAAAGACCGATCCTGTTAAAGCGATTTCAAAAGATCCCTTGATTTTAGGCAGCAAGCGCGCGGTTTGTTCCGCCAAGGCCTCAGCCTGACAAATAAGCACTTTGTCAACCAGGGCATTGTCGATCGCAACCAGGTCTTTGGCTGCAGCGGCAAATGCAGTACGTTCCTGGGCATAGGCCCACTGAACCAGCTCGCTCCGGCTTTTGACACCCAATGCCTTCAAAACGGCTTCTACTTGGTCAAGGTCCTGCCCTTCTTCCAAGTTAAGCAAGAGCTCACGAACCAGAGCCCTTACAATCCCGTAGGCGCTGCCTTCATCCCCAAGTTTAGGTCCCCAGCCACCGCTCATAACGAATTTGCTTCCTGTGAACGCCATGGAGACACTTCCTGTGCCCGCAATGACATCCACACCGCTATTCAATCCATGATGGGCGTAGTAGCTTAATTGTATATCGCTCATCAACTCAGATTCAAGATCATATTTTTCTGCAATACGCTCTTGAATCTCTGTCGCTTTGTCAGAAGAACCCGCGCCACTGATCCCAAGTACAACAAAAGGATTAAGCTTGACTGCCTTATCAATAATGGTCGCTATAGACTGCCAGGCTTTCTCAAAATCTACATGAATCGAAGACGGACCAGAAAGCCATCGATCGATTTCATTTCCCTTCTCGTCATACAGAACGCCTAAGGTTTTGGTTCCTCCTCCGTCAATCGATAGAATCCGTTCCATCCGCCTATCCTTTCACACGACGCAGTTTAAATTTCTGCCATGGCTTGATCAAGTCCAGCAAGAACAATTCCTCTTCCCGCACTCGGCCAACCACGTTGCTTTTGCCGGTGTTTGGCATATCCTTTAATGCAATCTGCATTTCACCTGCATAATGGCCATATTGGCTGCTTTCAATCACAATATCACCACGATGAATGTCCGGTGTATTAAAGACATCAAATTGATGGCCTTTGTGCTTGACCCGGGACATGGTGGAACGAATGACATAGTCGTTGATATCCCCGCGATTAAAGTGAAGCTCATCAAAAAGAATAGAGGTTTCCACCTCAGGCAGTCCCTCGAATGGAACAATGTCCAAAGTCAGAAGATCCCGATTTAATGATCCCAAACGCTCCAGCTCCTCGTCGCTGGCAAAGCAGTTGGAAATCATCACATCATCCATCAAGCCATTCATGGCGATATAGTGCTTTAGCTGCACATCCACCGGCAGATCCCGATGCATCTCCATAGTCGGCAATCCATCCGTCACTGGCCAAGGGCCAAAAGTCGCCTCTTGCGAAGAGATAAAGGCTGCTGTCCGCATGCCGTGAGACTTGTATTGCTTGGTCGTCTTTTCAACAAACTCCAGGGACATCCCTGTATAGCGATGGGGATAGAAATTATGACAGCCAATCAGTTTGTTTGGGTTTGGCATGTAATCGAAAATATTGTCGATCATATGGGTATCGATACTCATATTAATCTCGATCATCAAGCCTTCCGGATTGAAAGTCATCATGGCCTCTTCCCGACCAGTGTAGCCCGCATCCAAACGAATGCCGTCGGCACCAATCTCCTTAAAAAAAGACAAGTCCGTATAGGAGATACCCAATTCATTGAATACACGAGGATTTACATCCACAATCACTTCCATACCCAAGTCTTTGGCGTATTGGTTGATCTCATTAAACTCTTGAACAATTTGATCCTTTTTCGTTGCATCAACACTTAAGAGACAAGAAAAGACACGATCAAATCCATACTTGGCCGCTGTGGCCAAATAGGCTTTGTTGTCGTCCATAGAGGATTTTTCAGGATAGATGGAAAGACCTAGCTTCTTCATAAAGTCCCCTCCAGCTTAGCAATACGCTTCTGCATTTCAATCATTTGTTTCAGCAATGATTTTTCCGCCATGGCTGTCATCAAGTGATCCTGCGCGTGTACAAAGATTACGCCCACATCAAACTTCTCGCCGGATGCTTCCCGTTGCAAGGTCGATGTTTGCAGCTTATGAGCCTGACCAATCTCTTCTTCCGCTTCCTTCATCAATTGATCCGCTTTATCAAAATCGCCTTCCAAAGCCGCTTCAAAGGCTTCGTATGCCAATCCTCTTGCTGTGCCGCCGTGTGAAATAATACCAAAAATCAATTCTTCCATTTTCTTCCTCCTATTGAAAAGGGCTTAGGCGAAACACTTCACCTAAGCACCTTGTTTTACTCTTCTGTTTCTGCTGCTTCCAATTCCAATTGTTGCTTGTCATACATCTTGAAGAACGGATAGTAAATCAAAACTGAAATCAGAATCAATACAACGTTAAGTGCTGCCGCACGCCAGTCTCCACCCGTTGCAATATAGGCTCCAATCGGTCCAGGCAAAGTCCAAGGTGCTAGAATAAACACTTTGCCAACAAGACCAAGGCTTGTTGCAATATAAGCTACAGTACCCATAACCACAGGGGCAATGATGAACGGAATCAACAAGATTGGGTTCAATACGATCGGCGCACCGAAGATCAATGGCTCATTGATGTTAAACAAGCCCGGTGCCAAAGCCGTACGTCCCAAAGACTTGGCATATTTAGACTTTGAAGCGAAGGCCAAAAGCAATACCAAACCGATGGTTGCACCCGCGCCGCCAATCCAGATAAACCACTGGTAGAATGGTTCCGGTGCAATATAAGGCATAGCCTCACCTGCTGCATGCGCTGCAGTATTGCCGTCCAGTAGAATTGTCCAAATCGGACGAGCAACCGAACCAACAACTGATACACCATGAATGCCGGCTGACCAGAACAAGGTAATCAAGAACACTGGCAACATAACGCCAAACCATGAATCCGATGTTTTTACCAATGGCGCCAAGGCTTGTGCCACGACTCCATGCCAGTCAAATCCAAATACAATGGTAATCAAAGTCATCAAGATTACTACTGCAGCTGTTGGTGTTAAAGCTTCAAAACTGCGGGCTACACTTGACGGCACTTGCTCAGGCATTGTGATTTTAAAGCCTGACTTCAATACAAGACGCATGATTTCAACGGCAAAAATTGATGTAATAATGGCTACAAACATGCCTCCGCCACCCAAGAATCCCATTGGGATTGCCAGGCCAAATCCTTCAATTGCAATCTTTGGCATCAAAGTCATCAAAAATGCCATGACACTTAGGTTGCCGCCTGAAACCCCGTCCAGCTCATAGGACCGGGACAAACTATAACCAATCCCCCAGGCCGCATACAAGGACATGATGTACATAGTCATGCGGTATGGAAGCAGAATCGTTCCAATGTTGGCCTTTGCCCATTGGGAAATCGCCCAATCTGCCGGCAACGGCGGGAACGCCAAAATCAAAATAAATGAACCTACAATAATAATCGGAAGTGTTGCAACAATACCATCACGAATCGCACGCAAGTGACGTTGCTCCGCCAAACGCGCCATCGGTTCTGATACTTTTTCCTCTAAGAAAAGAAAAAACTTATCCATAATGATGTCTCCTTTCGGTTATATAACTATTATTTTCCTAAAGCGTCCATAACAAACTTAAAAAGTTTTTTTACAGCCGGCTCCATCGGTGCATACATGGCTGGCGGGATCTTCTCGCAAACCACATTTTCATACTTTGCCACTTCCGCATTGACCTCTTTGAATCGATGACGAATTTGTGGCGCAACCAGTACTATATCATATTCATTGTCTTGCAGCTCAACCATAAAATCTGTTGTACCACGCGCAATGACTTCCATCTCCACTTGGTTTTTTTCTGCAACCTCCACCAATTTCTTGGCAGTCATGGCTGTAGACATTCCACCTGCGCAGACAAACATTACCCTAATCATTTATTCCCCCTCCTTTCCCAAGAGTATTGCTTTTTTAACAAAACCGGATGCCTTTTCGAGCAATTCTTCCGCCCTTCGACAATCCGAATCAGTTTCAATCATGACAATCGCGACTTTAGGCCGGCGATTTGCCGCTTCCAACATTTGATCCGCCAAGGCATAGGATGCTCCCGTCGCTTGCATGATAATCCGCTTGGCACGATCAACAAGTTTCTCATTGGATAAATTCACATCCACCATCAGATTGTTGTAAGCCTTGCCAATGGCAATCATAGACGCTGTTGAAATCATATTCAAAACCAGCTTTTGCGCTGTTCCCGCTTTTAAGCGAGTCGAACCCGTTAATACTTCCGGTCCGGTTTCCACTTCAATGGCAATCTTGGCCTCTTGACCAATCAGTGAATTTATATTGCATGCAACCGCCGCTGTCTTTGCGCCAATCTCATTGGCATAACGCAATCCGCTAATCACATAAGGTGTGCGACCACTGGCCGCAATCCCAATAACCACATCCGTGTCATTTAACGCAAGTGCCTGTAAATCTTCTTTTGCCAGATCAAAACTGTCTTCAGCACCTTCAACCGCTTTTACAAAAGCCTTTTCTCCACCGGCGATCAAACCAACTACCTGTTCAGGTTTCGTTGAGAATGTCGGCGGACACTCTACCGCATCCAAGACACCCAGTCTGCCGCTGGTTCCAGCTCCAATATAGATCAGACGGCCGCCATTTCGAAAGGCTTCCGCTGTCATTTCAGCAACCTCTTCGATTTGGTTTATCGTTTTCCCGACTGCCACAGCAACCTGCTGGTCCTGTTGATTCATCGTGATTAAAAATTCTCTTGTTGTCATCTCATCCAGATTTGCTGTTTCCGGATTTCTTGTCTCTGTTCCCAAATGTTCTAACAAGTTTGTACCTCCTAAATCGGTCTAGACCACTTGACTAAGGGAATCATATCACGCCAAGAAAAATCTGTCTAGACCAATTTTTATTTTTCTCTTATTGGTCTAGAACTCTACTACATTTTGTAATAATGATTTCAAACTCGAACCTTATTCAAGTCTGACCATCCCCGCTATCGTTTCAAAAAAAATAAGCAGAGCAATTTACGCTCTACTTATTCAATCAAAGCATTTCTATATTTTTTTATCTTCCAGCATGATTTTCACATACTGAGCCCGCTCAAAGGCATATGGATCGATGGCATTCTTTTTGGCACATTTACCCCGAAAATCATCCAGGTTTTCATAACCCTTTCGCTCCATCCATCGCTGGATGCCGTTTATTATGCGTTCCATCTGCTGAGCCTGGTTGAGATAAAGGGTGGATACCACCTGAACTGCATCCGCACCTGCCAAAAACAGCTTGATTGCCTCTTCCGCTTCATAGATCCCGGTATTGGCGACAATTGAACCTTCCACCTGCCCGTGAAGAAGTGCCGTAAACCGCAGAGATTCGCGATATGCGCCATCCTGCGTCAACTCAAAAGTGACCAGATTGGATTCGCTTTCAATATCGATTTCTGGAGAAATATACTGGTTGAAGAGCACAACACCTTTTGCCCCCGCTTCCATAAACCGCTTTACCGTATACAGCGGATTGGTGTAGCATCGTGTCATCTTTACACTGACCGGCAAGGATGTCTGGGATACAATCTTCTCGATTATGGCCACTTCGCGGTCTTCCATTTCCTGCCCCGAAAGATTGATATCTTCTGGTGTATGGTAGAAGTTGATTTCAAATCCATCAATGCCTTCTTGCTCCAAAACCTTGATGTAATAGAGCCATCCTTCTTCAGAATATGCGTTCAGACTTGCAATTAAGGGAATTTTAACCGCTTTGCGCGCCCGTTTTAAATCCTTCAAAATCTGATCATTGCCCGATGTCATAATCCTGGAATACCACTTGGAAATCTCCTTTGCCCGTTCTTGCTCGGATTCCAAAAGTTCCTTCAACTGCATGCTTTCCAACTGAATGCTCTCTTCAAAAATCGACTTAAAAACAATGGCGCCAGCCCCATAGTCTTCCAATTGTTTTAACATAGCTGGATTCAAGGACAAATCGCAAGCCCCAACAACAATCGGACTCGGTAATTCCAACCCCATATATCTTGTGCCCATCTCCATGAAAACCCCTCCTTTGAGAAAAAGGACTCCTAATGGAATCCTTTATTCGAAAAATTGTTCAACGGTTTTTTGAATGAAATCCAAATACACTTCTTCCTCAATCACCGTAATCTGCGGATACTTATTCTCTTCATAACGACATGCCTTGATCAATTCAAAAGCATCTTTCAGTCGAATGAATTCCAGGGTGGGGACTGTTTCATCCTTGACCCCGCCAAAATCCACATGCTTCAAATAATCGCAGATTTGCCGCATATCATAAATCTCAATATTCTCAGTAAATGATTCTTTGAACTCCTCATCACTCAACCCTTTTTTACCAGGCGGTACAATCACGCTGCCATGCTCGCTGATATAAGCGTCCAGCCACAGATGCATATAATACCCGAAGAAGAACGAAAACCATTTCTTTTCGCGCTTCATATAATCCGTATTTACCCGAAACTTCTCTAAGTCAATACGGTTTCCTGTGTAAAAATGCACCTCCCGATAAGACTCTTCATCAGACCGATCATACAGTTCCGGAGCCGCTGCGCCGAGCAAGAAATAATCCTTCGCCAGCAGGTCTCCCTCCCGTTCCAATACGCGTTTCGCTACATGCAAATGGGTGCAAAGTTGTGCCATGAATCATTCTCCTTTCTATTCAGAAAGCTTGGAAATCCGTTCACGTTCCGCCTTTTTCAACTTTTTAAATACCAGATCATAGGAATGACGTACCATCGCTTGAATCTGCTCATCCGTCAGAACGCCTTGCAACTCAACGGTATTCCAATGTTTCTTATTCATATGATACCCTGCGCTTATCTGTTCATACATGGAACGAAGCTTTAATGCCTCGTCCGGGTCGCATTTCAAATTCATGCTTAAGGGTTGACGCTCTTCATTGATTAATGCGAACATTTTATCTGATACCCGAAAAACCAGCGTTACCTCATCAAAAGGATAATCACAGGAGGTTCCCGGAAGACTCAAACACATCTCTTTGGCGCGATCATACGAAATGGTATTCCTATCCATCAATCATATCTCCCAATACACCCAGCAGGCTTCCTTCCCCTTTACGGGATCCACCGGCAGTTTGTGGCGCATGCTTGATAATGCGGTCTGCCATACGGCTAAACGGCAATGACTGCAGCCAAACTGTTCCTGGTCCGCGCAGGGTCGCAAAGAACAAACCTTCACCGCCAAACAGGGCACTTTTTACATTGCCGACAAATTCAATATCATAATCCACATCTTGGGTCAGAGCGACCAAACATCCTGTATCAACACGCAAGGTTTCGCCTGCTCGCAATTCTCGTTTTACAACCGTTCCGCCAGCATGCAAGAATGCCATGCCGTCTCCACGAAGACGCTGCATAATAAATCCTTCTCCACCGAAGAAGCCTGTGCCCAAGCGCTTTTGGAATGCAATATCCAAAGAAATCCCCTTGGCTGCACACAAAAAAGCATCTTTCTGGCAAATCAATTCCTGACGGTAGTTCATCAAATCAATGGGTACAATACTGCCCGGATATGGCGCTGCAAAGGCCACATGCTTTTTACCGCTTGCCGAGTTTCCAAAGACCGTCATAAACAAACTTTCACCGGTTACAACCCGTTTGCCTGCCGACAGGAATTTCCCCATCAGGCCGCCACCCGACGACTGCGTACCGTCGCCGAAAATTGTTTCCATCTGAATACCGTCTTCCATATACATCATGGCTCCGGCTTCGGCAATCACGCTTTCACCCGGATCCAGTTCAACCTCTACAAATTGCAAATCATCCCCATAGACTTTATAATCCACTTCATGAGCTCTCATATATATCGCCTCCCTTTTTTACTATTGTAACCCAAACCCATCCATGGTTTCCATAATTTGCCCTTTAAATCTTGCTTAATTCTCCTTAAGATTTCCCATAGATTCCTGTGATGGACCCATATTGCAAAATATGATCTTCCATGGCAATCATCAGATCCCGTTTCATTGAATCCATGGGAATGGACAACATGGTGTCCAAGACAAAAACCTGAAAGCGATAACGATGGCTCCCCATGGGTGGTTTTGGCCCCCGGTAGTAATGCTTGCCTCCGTATTCACTCTTGCCTTGAATGGCACCATCCAGTTCTTGCACCACTTCCCCGCGACTAACACCTTCTGGAATGCCAGTCCGGTTGGCCGGCAGGTTCCACATAAGCCAATGGTTGAAAATCCCCATGGGATGATCCAAATCATCCATGATGACTGAGATCGATACAGCCTTTTCGTTCAACTCTGGCCAATTCAGCGAAGGCGACAAGTCTTCCCCATAGCCCGTGTACACTTCCGGAATCTCACCATCCCGGTCAAAAGAATCGCTTTTCACTAATAAATTCTCGGTCGGCAAGATCGCTTCCCGAAGATTTTCTTTTCTTCTTGTCGATATAACCATTACAAGCACCAAAAGCAATAAAGCCAAGAATAATCCAATTAACATATAATCCTCCTAAAGTTCTTTCTATTTCTTTTCTACCAATAATTGACTATGCTAAAACAACCCTCTTACAAGAGGATTGCATCAATTGAATCTGTATATTCCTTGTCTTTGCTTTCATAAAAAACTCCCTCAAAAATGAGGGAGTTTGGAGAAGTTCATCCGTTTAATAGTCTGATTCTGAATCTTCACCTTTCAGCAAAGCTGTTCCACTGCTCGTTCCAATGCGGTTGGCTCCAAGTGCAATCATCCGATCCAAATCTGCCGGTGTACGCACACCGCCTGCCGCTTTCACCATAGCTTTTTCGCCTACAACACTTTTCATGATTTCTACATCTTCAAAGCGTGCGCCGTAATCGCCAAATCCTGTCGATGTTTTTACAAAGTCCGCGCCTGCTGCAACCACCACTTCGCAAGCTCTTCTCATTTCCTCTTCACTCAGATAGCAGTTTTCAAGAATCACCTTAACCAAGGTGCCGTTTGCAGCACTCACAACCGCTTTGATATCCTGCAGAACGATATCCCATCTGCCACTTTTCGCAGCACCAATGTTCATAACCATGTCAATTTCATCAGCGCCAGATTTAATCGCCATTTCCGTTTCAAAGGCTTTTACATCCGTCTGGTTTGCACCCAAAGGAAATCCAATCACGGTACATACCTTAACATCGCTTCCGGCAAGTTGTTTTTTTGCCATCTCAATCCATGTTGGATTGATGCATACAGACCAAAAGTCATTGTCGATTGCTTCTTGGCATAGGCGCTTAATATCCGACTCCGTCGCAAACGCCTTTAAATAAGTATGATCAATCAATTTACTCTTCTTCATATCTTTGCTCCTTTTATTTTCCAACCAGTTTCTTCTCAGAACCTTTAAGAACCAGTTTCGTATTCAAAGTCAGTCTTCTTGTTACATCCAAAGCATCAGGATCATTCATAATCCGGTCATATAAAATTTCCATTGCCAACTCACCCATCCGAACCGTCGGACGCGTGATCACTGAGATCGGCAGATTCATAATGTCAAAAATCTCAACACCATCAAAAACAATCAATGAGATATCCTCTGGAATTCGAAGACCCATGGCATAAATCGCCTTGACACAGCCCATGCCCATCATGTTGTTAGAGGCAAAAATCGCCGTCGGTTTTTCCTCTTGATTCAAAAATTCCATTGTCAATTCATATCCGCTTTGCAATTTAAAGTCACCATGCTTGATAAAGCAATCCTTAATTGCAATTTCATTTGCTTCCAAAGTATCCCTGTAGGCTTTCAGTCTTTCACGACCTGGTCTTGAAGTCGTCGGACCTGCTATAATGCCAATCTCTGTATGTCCTTCATCAATTAAAACTTGAAAGGCTTCCGAACTGCCATTGTAGTCATCCGCAAAGACACCATCAAAAGTCGACCGTTTAATGTCCCGGTCAATCAGAACAATAGGCACACCCAGACTCCTCAGCAGTTTTACATAATCACTGCTATAAGAAGTTTTCTCTGATGTCGGAGTAATAATCAATCCCCGAATGCGCTGCTCTTTCAACATTTTCAAGTATCGAACCTCTTTATCCAGATGATCTTCGTTTGTGTCCATCAATAGAATGGTAAAATCCGTCTCGTCTGCCTTATTATTGATCCCTCGAACTATATCAGAAAAAAACGGGTTGCTTAAATCTGGAACTACAACACCAATTGTGTTGGTTTCACTTTTTGACAGGCTTCTCGCTACAGCACTCGGAACGTAATTCAATTCTTCGATCGCCTTCAAAATTGCTTGCTTCGTCTCTTCCTTCACATATCCCGAATCATTTAATACACGCGAAACCGTTGTAGCTGATACATTCGCTTTTTTCGCAATGTCTCGTATTGTTATATTCGCCATTTTACCACCCTCGTCTTATCTAAAACGTTGCCTGTACCGCCATTCCAATTTGTTTACAACATACAAAACAAATATGATCAAAATCACGCTAAATATTGCAACTTCATATAAACCAATACCGATTGCCAACCCCACCATTGCACTAGCCCAGAGACTAGCTGCCGTTGTCAGCCCTTTTACTGAATTACCTTCTTTTAAAATTGTTCCTCCACCCAAAAAGCCGATGCCGCTAATTACATAGGCACCCATTCTTCCAGGATCCAATGTGGTGTGCTGGCCAAAAACCATCATCACTTCATAGTTAACCAGAATCGCCATACAGCCGCTAATTGCAACCAGCGTATGAGTTCTTAAGCCAGCAGGCCGATTATTCCGCTCCCGTTCAAAGCCAATTAATCCACCAAGAATTGTTGATAAAACCAATCGAAACAACTTCTCCCCTATGACTAAATTTACCATATATCCTCCCCTTCTGTACAGTCAGGAGAATTTTCAAATAAGAAGAAATCCTGAGTGATTCTGAATCTGAAAACGAAATAAGGGAGATAGGTCAATAAACTTACTCGTATAAAAATCACTCAGGTTGCTTCCATGTGTAAGGCTAGTTCACTTAGTATGCGCAGCCACAGACCAGCATAACATTCGAAAACTTTGTGTATTCTCCAGTTCTAACGATTACTTTGCTTGTTTCAGACATTTCCTTGAATTGTGAATGAGGAATATATTCAACATCCATTCCAGAAAATACTTCTTGGTGCTTTTCGTGCATCTCCGGACTGATTGTTTTGACTTCCTCTGCAATATACACTTTCTCCACTGACAGGTCTTCCATAACCGCTTCCAAAACCTCGATCAAGCCAGGCACTCCAGGAATGGTCGCAAGTTCAACCCGTTGTTCTTCCTTGGGAATCGGCAAGCCAGCGTCACATAAGACGATGGTGTCATAATGTCCCAAACTGCTTAGCGCTGTGTTCAAGTGCTTGTTTAAAATTCGATCCTTCTTCATGCTTTGCCCCCCATATTTGAGCAGGTTACAAGGCCCAGATCTTGCATCCGGGCCCTATTCTGTCTACTTCAATAACGCCTCTGTCTCTTTCGCGATGTCTGCTACTGCCTGTTCTGGCGAATACCCTTCATCAATGATACATTTTTGAATGGCATTCATCATGGCAACGCCATGAATTTCATTGTACATGGCATTAAATGGTCGTGGAATATCCGCATATTCCAGTTGATCGATTGCAACTTGCGCATTTGGATTCCCAGCCAGGAATGATTGGAATTCATCAGATTCTACAGCAGAGAATCGTGCAGGAATATAACCTGTTCCAATCGCCCACTTAGTAACCGCTTCTGTACTAGTCAAGTACTCAATAAATTTCCAAGCAGCCGCTTCTTCTTCAGCATTATGTCCTGCCATCATTACGACATTGGCTCCGCCAGTCGGTACGCCAAAACGCTTGTTTTTCGGCAAGAACGCAGCACCAATTTCGAATTCGCTTGACGCAGTCAAACCAGCCAGAGCACCTGTTGAGTCAATGATCATGGAAGTGATCTCACCGCTGAAATCATTACGGTTCAAAGTAAATGAGTTGTACTCTTTGCCTACAGGAATTTTCATGTAATCTTGCTCAACCATCTTCTTCCAGAAATACAATGGATCCGTACCTGTATTGTTGTTAAATCCAATGCTAGTTTCATCCGCATTTAGAATACGTCCGTCACCCTGCATAATCATTGCTTCATAGAACCATGCATCGATTGGTACGCCAAAGCCCCAACGCTTGCCGTCAATCGACAATTTTGCTGCATACTCTTCCAATTCGTCCCATGTTTGAGGCGGTCTTTCAGGATCCAGACCAACTTCTCTGAAATGATCCTTGTTATAGTAGAACAATGGTGTTGATCTATTGAATGGCATTGAAATTACACGGTCATCCACATAAGAGAATGACATCAAACCAGGTACAAAGTCATCCAAATCAATGTTGGCAGCCTCAATGTACGGACGCATGTCCGCCAAAGCTTCCGCTTCGTCAAAGAACTTCAAACGACCCATTTCCACTTGGGCAATATGTGGAACTTCACCTGCCGCTACAGCTGCTTGCAACTTGGCTCCCATATCATAGTAGTTGCCTTGGAATGCCGCCTCAACAAAAACCTCATCTTGGCTGGCATTGAAATCATCAATGATTTCAGCTTGCACGTCCCCCAAAGAGCCACTCATACTTGTCCAGAATACCACCTTAACCGGCTCTTTTGATTCGCTTGCTGCCTGACCCTCAGCCTCATTCGCTGGCGCGCTGGTTTCAGCGCCATTGCTGCCACAACCTGCAAAACTAAGCATCAGCAGTACTACAACTAAAAACAAACTAACTTTTTTCATCCTACTCTCCTCCTCTTATAATAATTTCTTTCAAAGCCTTACCTTCAAGACTTTCAAATTCAATTCCTAAAATTTCCGCAAAGGTTGGCGCTTCATCCAATACGCTTCCGGCTTTCAGTTCCATTCCCGGATGAATTACTGGACCGGCTGCAATAAAAGCAGGTTGAGGTCCCTTATGCGGCAAATGCCCGTGAGTTGTTAAGGACAGTTTATAATCGGTGTTGTCATGAGTTCGAATGACTTCCCCAACGCAATCATTATGGAAGGATGTTCCGTCGCCTTCTAGAATGAATTCAAAGTTCCCTTTCACATGATGCTGACTTAAGGCATCTTCCTTGGTGATGATCTGCTCAATTCCAAGACTCTTGTCCTCTTTCATCTCTTCCAACAGGGATAATACTTTCCCTCTCATTTCTTGATCATCTGGATTTTTTAAGATGACTTGCGTAGAAAATGCCGCGGACAAACAATAGGCGTCATAATCACGAACCTTTCCATTTTCATCACAGTCAATCAATCCCTTTTCAGCAAAAATCACATTGGGACAAACAACCTGATCTACTTCCATATGACCGTGATCTCCAAGAATCACAATATTTGTTTGCTCATATACGCCGGCTTTTTTCAGAGCGGTCACCAAGCGTCCAAACCATGCATCATTGTCCCGCAATGCGCTTTTCACTGCTTCGTTTTGCAAACCATTTGCATGTCGCGTATGATCCAAATGGGCCAAATGAATTGTCATGACCTCTGGTTTGTAAGTCTCAATAATCTCTTCGGCACAACATACGCCAAACTCATCCAAGTTGGGTTGTCGCATCCAGTTCAAGTGATGCTTGTATTTATCAAAAATTGTGTCCATCAGGATTTTGGACGAACTCTTTTCAAATACAGGTCGTGGGTCAGATTCCGCCGTTTCCGCCCAAATTTCAGCAATTAAATAATCAACGTTTGGGCAGCCTCCCATAACCGGCCACAAGACTGAACTCGTTGTATATCCATTCTTCTTGGCAACATCCAGAATGGTATCCACCTGAATTTCATCATGGTACCAATACCAATCGAATTTCTTTTTGGATAAATCCAGCTTCTCGTTTTGATAAATGCCATGCTCACTAGGATACTGGCCTGTTGCAATCGATACGTGCGCCGGATATGTCAAGGATGGATAGATGGTTTTCATTCCTCTTGTATAAGAAGCCCGTTCCAAATACGCCTTGAAGTTAGGCAAAGTTTTCATGTATTCCATATCGTCATAGAAAAGTGCATCGATTGACAATACCAATAATCGATTTTTCATTTTAGCTTCCTCCTATTTGATGCCTGAGTAAAGAAATGCTTTTCGAATGCCCTTGTTGGCAACCATATAAACAAGCAAGATTGGTGCAACAAGCAAAACATTCGCCGCCATAATGAAGTTCCACATGGTCTGTCCTTCAACACCGCTCAACATGGTAACACCCAAAGGCAGTGTACGGTAAGCATCGTTAGCCGTCATAACCAAAGGCCAGAAATACGAATTCCATGTTCCAATAAAACTCAATAAGCCAATGGTCGAAATTGCCGGTCTTGCCATAGGAATCATGATTTTCAAAATGATCTGAAGCTCGGTTGCATCATCCAGCCGTGCAGCCTCAATGATCTCTTCCGGCACCTGCATAAAATATTGCCGCAGCAGGAAGATCCCAAATGCGTTAGCGATAAACGGCACAACCAAAGGAATATAACTGTTAAAGAGATGCAACTTTGAAAACATCAGATAAATTGGAATAAAGGTTACCTGCTGTGGAATCATAAAGCCCAGCAATACGATCCCGAAAAGCACTTTACTGCCTTTAAACTGATAGCGGGCAAATGCATAGGCCGCTGGAATAATGACAATAAATTGAAGAATCAAAACCGATAAACTTACAATTAACGAGTTTTTTGTGAACAAACCAAAAGGGATTGCATCAAGTACCGCGGCATAGTTTTCCCACGCAAAGATTTGCGGAATCAAGGTAGGTGGGAACACCTTGGTTTCTTGAATTGTCTTTAATGATGTAATCAACATCCAATAAAACGGGAATGCCGTTACAATGATAATGAACACTTTCATCAATGAAGAAAAGATCGATGAAGGTGTATATTTTTTATTTCTCATACTGTCCTCCTAGCGGTAATGCACTTTGTTACCAAGTCCCGAGAAGTAAAGGATAGTCAGGCCACCAACAATCACTAGCAAAACAACGCCTGCCGCTGATGCTTGGCCGAGTTTTGCAAACTTAAAGGCATACTCGTAAATATAGTAAACCAGCGTGTTGGTCGAGTTTACAGGACCACCCTGTGTCATCAATTTCACCGTTTCAAAAACGCGGAAGGACCCGATCGTTGCAATAATGGTTGAGAAGAACAAGGTTGGTGAAATCATGGGAAGAGTAATTCTAAAGAAAACTCTCCACTTCGGCGTATCATCCAGCTCCGCAGCTTCATACAAACTCTGAGGGATTGTTTGAAGAGCGCCAAGAATCAACAGGGTATAGTAACCCATCGTTTTCCAAACCATAACAAAGATCAGAGACGGCAGGGCCGTAGACGGATCCGCAAGAAAGGGAAATGGCTTAAATCCCATAGAAGTGATCAAGGAGTTGATAAAGCCAATTTGCGGATTCATCAACCAAAGAAATACCATGGAAATCGCAACTAAGGACGTAATATGCGGGGTAAATACCGCCGCCTGCAGCAAATGATTCAACTTGCTCTCTTTATTCGAATTGATCCAAACCGCCATAAGAACTGCCAAAACCATTACAATTACCACAAGCACCACACTGTAAATAACTGTATTGGAAAGCACCTTATGAAAATCGGGATTTGCAAAAATCTGCCGATAGTTATCAAAACCCACAAACTGACGGTTTTTACTGATCAAACTCCCAGACATAAAACTGGAGTAAACCAAATAAATGATTGGATATACAGTGAAAATACATAATAGAAGAATCGCTGGTGCAACAAATGCATAACCCTTCATATTCTGTTTGCTTGATTGGCTTATTTTTCTCATGATCTATACCTCTCGCGAATCTTGATTAAATTTACGAAGCTCCTCAATCAAATCGCCATTCAATTCAACGCGGTTCTTGTCCTTTCCAAAGGCAAAAACATGCTGATAAGGAACCACAATTTTTACTGCACCTTCGTCATTCTCCATTTCATCATTCTCTTTCACGATGATCTGACCAAATTGACTATCCAGTGTATAAATCACTTCAGCACCCAATTGCTCTTTTGTCATTACTTGGCCATCAAAGCATAGGTGTTCCTGTTTTGATTCCAAACTCAAATGTGCTTTTTCAGGTCGGAAACCCATAAGCAGATCATCCGCAAAAATATTTTTCACAACATTCATCGGTGGTGTTCCAATAAATCTTGACGTAAAAACATTTTGAGGATTGTGATACATTTCTCGCGGTGAAGAAGCCTGCATAACAACGCCCTTGTCCATCAATACAATTCGATCGCCCATTGACATAGCTTCTACCTGGTCATGCGTAACATAAACAAAGGTTGTACCCAAGCGCTTATGCAATTGAATCAACTCTGTCCGCATTTGCGCTCGCAATTTGGCATCCAGATTTGATAATGGCTCATCCATCAAAAAGACCTTAGGCTTTTTCACCATGGCTCTTGCCAATGCCACGCGTTGTCTTTGTCCACCAGAAAGTTTTGATGGCTTTCGGTCCAAGTATTCATTGAGTCCTACGATCTCGCAGATTTCAGCAATGATCTCATCCCGCTCATTTTTCGGCATTTTCTTGTTAATCAATCCAAACTCAATATTTTCACGTACCGTCATGGTCGGATACAAAGCGTAGTTCTGAAAAACCATAGCGATCCCACGTTTGCCCGGCGCAATTTCAACCACATCTTGATCATCGATGAAAATCGATCCAGATGTAGGCGTTTCCAGTCCAGCAATCATTCGAAGAGTCGTTGACTTTCCACATCCGGAAGGTCCAACCAGCACGGTGAATGATCCATCTTCAATTTCTAAATTCAAATCAGGGATTACAACATCTTCCCCAAACTGTTTTGTAATGTTTTGCAGTTTAATCGATCCCATTTTTCCCCCTACTTTTCCTTCAAGAACTTTTCTATTTCTTCTCGGTTGGCCATGGAAATGGCTGTCCCAAGTTTTGTCACCGACAAGGCTGCTGCCGCATTGGCAAATCGGGTTGCATCCAGAAGCGTTTTCCCTTCCGCTATGGCAGTCGCAAAACTTCCGTTAAAGGCATCCCCCGCCCCTGTTGTATCGATTGCTTGAACCTTCAAGCCATCCACCAAAAATTCCTCCGCCGCATTTTTTACAAACACACCCTTTGATCCCAAAGTAATCAAAACGTTTTTGCATCCCATCTCAAATAATGAGTTTGCGGCCTCTCTGGCATCATCGATGGTTTGGATTTCAATTCCGGTTAGTTGCTGGGCTTCCGTTTCATTTGGCGTGATATAAGTAACCTTCTTTAAGATTTCCTTATCAAAGTCGCGCATAGGTGCGGGATTCAAAATCACAGGAATACTTGACTTATGTGCAAGTTCCAAAACCTGCTCAATTGGTTCCATGTTCGTCTCCAACTGGGTCAAAATTAAGCTAGATTCACGAATCGCCTTGTCTGCCGAAGAAATCTCCTCTTGCTCAATGCGTCCGCAGGCACCTAAAACAACCAGAATCATATTCTCAGATGAGTTTTCATCAACAATAATTAGTGCGGTACCCGTCTCAGTCTCTTGATCTCGAAACACATAGGTGGTATCAATGCCTTCTGTTTTAAAATTGTTGATGGCAAGATCTCCAAAATCGTCCGAACCAACTTTGGTAATCATTGTTACATCTGCTCCAGCCCGTTGAGCTGCAACTCCTTGATTGCTTCCTTTGCCCCCAGGTCCCTTTTTAAACAGCGATCCTTTTACCGTTTCACCGGGCGCCGGCAAATGTGGTCCGCGTGACATCAGGTCTACAACAAAACTCCCCATCACAGCAATTCTTTTGCGTTCCATCATCTCTCTCCTCCTGTTCCGTAACCGGTTACATATTTTTTTATTTAAAAAACCAAATTAATCCAGTTTGGTTTAGGGAAGCGGTTACATATTTTTCTTGACCCAAGACTATCATGGGGTTTCATTTGGTGTCAATACCTATTTTTTCAACTTTTTCCATCAATCTAACGTTTTCCTTGCAATTTCAACACTCCCCCCTTTTTGATTTTTTTGAAAATCTATTGTGTAACCGCTACCATATCATCTTCGTCAGATCTTTTCCGCAAATATTCATAACGTAGACTCCTCAAACACAAAAAACTCCTGCAGTTTTTTGCAGGAGCTTCCTTTCATTCTCATAATCGCATACTACTCAGCCATATATTCGATTTCTAATGGGTCCACTCAATAATCTCGATTTTATCTCCAAACCGTTTTTCAATGGCCGATTTCATTTGCTCATAATGCGGACATGGTATGCCGATCGGATTGCCTTTTTTGATGCAGGATGCAAAGGCTACAGCCTCAACACCACGATCTACCATGACCTGTACCCGTGCAATGGCACGTTTGCCCGGACATCCACCACAAGAAACAAATCCTACAATTTCGACTGGACCCATCTCTTTAAAAGCCCCTGCGCCCATTTGAGCCATTTTAAAATCGGTTGTGCCAGGACAAAAATCCTCAGTTTGCTGACAACGAATAATCCCTACTTTTTTCATCTCTCTACTCCCTGTTTCAAAATTCACTTCATCAGCTATTTTACCATAAAATGAAAATCCAGACATGAAAAAAGCCAACCGAAAGAGAAATCGATTGACGAACTTATCACACTATGATATTATGAAATTTGCGAATATTTTTCTTTAAATGTAAATATTTCTACATAAACACCATATCATAAAAACTTTTGTTTGTCAAGATTCGAATCAAGGAGGCTTTTATGAATTCCAAACACCTGCTTCATCAAACAGAAAATACGCTGCAAGAAATCACCGTTTCTAAGATCCTTTCTCTCAATGCCATAACCGAAAAGTACGGATTGATTCTTACGGAATCAGACGCAATTGAAATCATTAAAACCCAGAAAAGGGCCTTGAAAAACAACTATCGATTCGAGTTCGGCTCCGATACCGTCAGCAAACTGATCTTTGCCTTCAGCGACTCTCCCTATCTCACACAAAGCAATTATATTGAAACCATGCATGATTTGATCGAATTGTTTTATCACTTTAAAAACGAAACCCACGAAGCCCTTGATGACGATAGCCTGATCCAATTGATGAAAGACTTTTTCGATCGCGTTTGCGAAGGCAGCATGGAACTCTTATCCATGAAAGATCTTGAAACCATGGCCCGCCAATTGCGCCAAGGCAAGTTGGATTTCAGCACTGTCCGCGACGCTCACCACTGGTATGAATGGGAGGAATGTAATGACTAAGATCAATCATACAATTTCCCAATCTGATAATCCGAAAATGCAAATGAATTTCATGCATTTTATCCAAAACTATGCCAATCGATATGTTGGCGGCATGAGCAGCTCCCTGCCCATGGAAGAAATGCAATCCTTGGCAGCCTCTGCCCTCTACCAAATCACCTTTTGCCTAAAAGAAGACGGCATATCGAACCCAGCATGGTCCACCATGCATGCCGAAACGCTTCTCCACCTGCAAAAAAGGGGAATCCAAAAACTAAGCCAGAAGGTCAAAGAAACCCAAGAGCATTTTCACCGCATCCAACGTGAGCGAATTAAAATCCCCCAGCGCGCTTATCAAGATACCCTTATGAAAGGAATCCCGCTATTCTTTTCAAAATACAATCTTGCATACGCCGCCCACGAAAGCCCTGGCTCTATCGATTATCAATTGTCTGCCCCTATCACTGAAGGGGGAGGAATCCTTTTTATTGCCGACTATTTGCGCCAATTAGATCTAGAAAACCAGTTCTGCCGAAACTATTCCCCCGTCATGATTCACCGATTGATGAAGTCCTTCGACAAACAGTATGAAAGCCACTTGGAAAACCATTTTGAGCATGTATTTCTGCAGGCTTTGAGCAAAATTCTTTTGAATCAAAATCCTGCCAAACTGACTCTCACTGTGCAAGACCTTGAGTACCTTGATAACTTGCTATTGCCCATGTCTGCTTGTCTTCTCAAACAAACCCTGCGAGAAGCCTCTCAGGACCTACTACAGAGATTTTCAGTAGACAACGAAGCCTGGTTTCAGCTCGCGGATCAGCTGATAACCCAAGAGCTTGCCAGAATTCAAAATGCCTTGGCTCATCAAGCAATCAACAAAATTTGGACGATTGTCCTTTGACAAAATACACCAAAAGATGCATAATAGTCCTCGTCATAAAAAGGAGGCACTTATGGAAATTCTCATACTCCTTGGTCTCTTGATCGTTGGGATCATAGGAATCTTTATAAAAAAAGCAAAAGCCAAAAACGATCAAATTATTCATTTGGAAAGTCGAATCGACGAATTGGAGCGACGTCTGTAGCTTTGCTTGCTCAGACAAAGGAGAAGACATTATGGAAGCTTTCATCATCGGAGTCATTCTGATTATCATGGTCAGTTTCTTGTCCGTCATTTCACAATTACAAAATCAAGTAAGGCGATTGCAGAAAAAGGCAGACGCCATTGCGAAAAAATTAGGCATTGAAGAAACAATTCCAGCAGAAGCGGAAGAAGAAATCAATAGGCTGCTTGACCAAGGCAAACGCATTAAAGCCATCAAGGTCTATCGGCAAGCAACCGGCGAAGGCTTGAAGGAAGCAAGTGAATTCATTGATGCTTACATAAGAAAAAGGACCTCCTGATGGAGGTCCTTGCTTATTTATCGAGAGATGATAGAGCCGTCGGTTCCAATCACAACTTCCTTGTAAGGCACGATTTTTTTCGCATTCAGCATGGCCTGTTGCGTTGCCATAATAATGCCGCCACAGCAAGGCACTGACATACGCACCACCGTAATGCTCTTCAAGGCATTCAAGCGAATAATCTCTGTCAATTTCAATGTATGAGCTTCTACGTTATCCAGCTTTGGACATCCGATCACTGTCACCTTGCCTTTGATAAAATCTTGATGGAAGTTTCCATAGGCATAGGCGGTACAATCCGCTGCAATCAAGAGATCCGCACCCTGCAGATAGTCAGCCGTTGGATTAATCAGATCCAACTGCACAGGCCATTGCCCCAATTGAGATGGTACTGTCTGAAAGTCGACCGCTTGCTGTGTTGTTTGTGGCGCAGCCTTAGGTGCTTCGCGTTTAATGCTTTGAGCTGCTGATCCAGGACAGCCACAAGGCATGCTTGGCAATTCATCTGCGAATCCTTCAACAGACTCTGCTGCCTTCTTCTCCGCCATCTTCGCCATAACCAACTCTTCGTTAAAGGCTTCCGCTTCCCGCTCGATGATTTCAATGGCTCCTGTTGGACAAGACGGCAGGCAGTCACCCAAACCATCACAATACTGATCCGAAATCAGTTTGGCTTTCCCGTCCACCATTTGAATGGCGCCTTCATGACATGCAGTTACACACAAGCCGCAGCCATTGCATTTGTCCTCGTGAATTTGAATAATTTTTCTCTTATATCGTTCCATAGATTTCTCTCCTTATCTACTCATTCATTCCATTTATATCTTTGTGATATGCTTATCATACCGGATTTCGGGTAAAATGTTCGTAACATATGTTACCAAAGGAGGCAACATTGGAAAAGTGGAAACAAGTCATACTGGCATCAAAACTCTTTCAAAATTTTTCCGAAGATGAACTGGAAGGCTTTTTAGCCGTGGCCAGCACTAGCCGTGAAGCTTATAAAAAGGGCCAAGTGGTTGCCAATGAAGAAATGCCATGCAGCCATATCGGTATTGTGGTCTCCGGCATGATTGATGCGCAAAAAACCTATCCTTCGGGTAAATATATCACGATTAAGCATTTAGGCGAAGGAGAAATGTTCGGGGAAGTCGTTGTGTTTTCCAACAGAAAAACCTATCCAGCAACCCTGATCGCCCAAACCGCCACCCAAGTTTTCTTCCTGCAAAAGGAGGAAATCATGCGATTGCAACAAGACTATCCCCTTCTTATGCTTAACTTTGTCCAGATTCTCTCACAGAAAATTCTCACCCTCAACAAACGTGTGAAAAGCCTGTCCTACCATACCTTGCGGCAGCGAATTGTCGACTTTCTTTTGGAAGTTTACCAAAAGAATGGAACCCTCATGTTTCAACTTCCCGTTTCACGGCGGCAGATGGCCGAGCTTTTAGGGACGCCCCGTCCATCCTTGTCTCGTGAACTGGCCAAAATGCGGGAAGAAGGCTTGATTGACTTCGAAAAAAACAGCTTTAAGATTCTCGATATGGAAAAACTGGAAGCCATCTTTTTCGAATAATTTCGAAACAATTGGTTTTTCACCCCTTGACGGATGTGTTTCTATGCATTACAATGAGTTAAAATTCATCCCAAGCAAACGATGAAGGGTGCCAGTACACAGATCGCTTTTCACCATAGAGAGAAAAACCTTAGGCTGAAAGTTTTTCGTGAAAAACCTGTGGAACCTTACCCCGAGTGAATTTCCGAAAGGAAAATCGGAACCGGACCGTTATCTGACCGGACAGTATCGAGCTTGTCTCCGTACTGATAATCAAGAGGAAAGATGAACTTCTTTCAATTTGGGTGGTACCGCGGAGTAACCTTCGTCCCTAGTGTTTGGGATGGAGGTTTTTTTAATTGAAAGGAGAAACATATGACTGCAAGACAAACAGGAATTCTAACCATCTTTTTCTTTTACATCTTAATGATGCTGGGCATCGGTTGGCTCTACTACAAGCGAACTGAAAAATTATCTGATTATATCATCGGTGACAGAAAACTGAACTATTGGGTAACCGCCCTGAGTTCACAAGCCTCTGATATGAGTGGCTGGCTATTGATGGGCCTTCCAGGCTACGCCTATGTAGCCGGCATGGAAGCCGTCTGGATTGCTCTCGGCCTTTTGGTTGGCACCTGGGCAAACTGGCGATTTGTAGCCAAGCGCTTGAGAATTCTTACTGAAAAAATGGGCAATGCCATTACCCTGTCTTCCTATTTCCAGAATCGTTTTAAGGAGACAAACGCACGCCTGAGAGTGATCTCAGCCATTGTAATTCTGATTTTCTTCCTGATCTACACCGCGTCTGGTCTGGTAGCAGGCGGCAAGCTTTTCAGCTCCGTCTTCAGCATGAACTATCAAGTATCCTTGACCATTGGCACCCTGGTTATTATCGGTTACACCTTCTTGGGTGGATTTATGGCCGTCTGCTGGACTGACTTTTTCCAAGGGATTTTGATGTTTTTGGCTTTGATCGTGGTTCCAACAGTCTGTGTTGGCAAAGTTGGCGGCTTGGGCGTTACCATGGCAGAACTCGAAGCCTTCAACGCGGAACTATTGAATCCTTTCACTACCGTTGACGGTGCCGCTCTAGGCGGACTAGCCATTGCCAGCCTGCTGGCATGGGGCTTAGGCTACTTTGGCCAGCCTCACATTTTGACACGTTTTATGGCCATTGAAAAAATTGGCGAGTTGAAAAACGCACGACGCGTTGCCATGACTTGGGTTACCTTCTCCTTGATCGCTGCCGTTTTAATCGGCATGATCGGCTTTATCTATCTGGATGGATCCTTAAACGGTTCCAATGAAACTGTCTTTATTCAAATGGTGGAAACGACCTTCCCTACCATTATCGCAGGCATTATGCTGGCCGCTATTCTAGCTGCCATTATGTCAACTGCCGACAGCCAGCTTTTGGTTACCAGTTCAGCCTTGATCGAAGACTTACTGAAGGTTTTCTCCAAGAAAACTTATTCAGAAAAAACCTATGTCTGGCTGAGCCGTGGTACGGTCATGGCCGTTGCCTTCTTCGCCTACCTTTTGGCATGGAATCCAGACAACTCCGTTTTGGATCTGGTTGCCTACGCATGGGCGGGATTCGGCGCTAGCTTCGGTCCTGTGGTCTTAATCTCCGTATACTGGAAGAAAATGACCGGAAATGGTGCTCTTGCAGGCATGATAACAGGTGGGGCCACTGTTCTGATCTGGCGTAACCTGTCAGGCGGACTCTTCGACCTCTATGAGTTGCTTCCAGCCTTTGTTTTGGCTGCAATAGCAATCTTCCTTGTGAGCTCCATGGACCAAAAGAATGCCGTAAATATGGATCTTGAATTCGATGGAATTGACAAAATTCATGAATAAGAGAAATCACCCCGGGTATCTGTAAGGTAGAATCTTACAGATTGGGGTGAAAGGATGAAAGAAAGGGAACTGACATTAATTAAGCAGGCCATCCTCAATGAAATCGAAGGATATGAATTCTATAAGATGGCTGCCGGACAGACCAAACAAGCGGAAAGCAAGAATGCTTTATTGGCATTGGCTGATGAAGAGTTCAAGCATTCCACCTACTTGAAAGAATTGTTTAACAAAATGAAAAAGGAAGGTGACGACTTTAAATTAGCTTTCCTAAACGATATCCCATCCCCTGGGATCTATCGTTTCAGCGAAATTAAAGACAACGCCAATTTAAGCTTGGCTGTTACCATTTTCAGCATTGGCATGGAAATGGAAAAGGCCTCCATTCGATTCTACGAAAAAGCATTCGAAGAAACCGATCATCCGGAAGCAAAAAAACTCTATGAAATATTAATTTCATGGGAGAAAACGCATCTGGAACAGTTTGAAGAAGAATACAACAAACATCGGGAAGAATGGTGGAACGAGCAAAGTTTTGCGCCGTTTTAAATGAAAAGAGAAGCTCACTCGGAAAAGACGAGAATGATATACCGTCTTTTTCCAGATGAGCTTCTTTTTGTCCTTAGCACTACCCTATGTTTTTAATATGCCGAATCCGACTCATTCCCCTGAATCAGAGCAGTCCCGCTGCTGGTTCCGATTCTCATCACGCCCATTTCAATCATCTTGTCAAAATCTTCCGGCGTACGAACCCCGCCTGCTGCTTTGATCATAATACGGTCACCCACCACCGCTTTCATAATTTTAACATCCTTAAACCTTGCTCCGTAATCACCAAATCCCGTTGATGTTTTCACAAAATCTGCGCCTGATTCCATTACAATCTTACATGCCATCTTCATTTCCTCTACTGACAGATAGCAATTTTCAATGATCACCTTGACCAAGACTCCCTTTGAAGCTTTTACAACAGCCTCCATATCCCTCTGCACGATATCCCACCGGCCGCTTTTTGCTGCACCAACATTCATAACCATATCAATTTCATCCGCGCCAAACGCAACTGCCTCCTCAGTTTCATATGCTTTTACCTGTGTTTGATTGGCTCCCAAAGGAAAACCTATAACTGTACATACCTTTACATCACTGCCAGCTAGTTTTCTTTTTGCCAACTCAATCCAGCATGGATTGATGCAGACAGAATGAAAATCATGTTCAATTGCTTCTTGGCATAACTTTTCAATATCACTCTCTGTTGCAAAAGCTTTAAGATAGGTGTGGTCAATATACTTTGCTTTTTTCATTATTCAATTCTCCATAGATTTTCGTCTTTATTTCCATCACAAGTCCTACATAGAGGCTTGATGAAAACAGGAATCGGAAGATTCCGATCCCTGTTGAATTTACGATAAAATTTGCTTGGCTTTAGAAACAATATTCGCTACGCTTAAGCCATATTTTTCATACAATTCATCCGGCTTTGCAGACTCGCCAAAGGTATCCTGTACCGCTACTGGCATTATCTTACATGGCAGTTCAGCCGCCAATGCCTCTGTAACAGCACTATACAGTCCCCCATAAACCGAATGGTCTTCAGCCACCACAATCCCCTTTGTCTCTTGAGCAGCTAGTACAAGGGTTTCTGTGTCGATTGGTTTAATAAACGGCATATCGATCACACGTGCGGAAATACCTTCTTTGGCCAGCTCCTCCGCCGCTTCCATCATATAAGGCACCATAGAACCATGAGCAATCAATGTCACGTCCTCGCCTTCCTTCAGGGTATATGACTTACCCAACTCCCACTCCCAGTCTTCTTGGAAGTAGATGTCACACTCTTTTCGGCCCACACGCACATAGACCGCGCCATCATAATCCGCAGCCCACTCAATTGCCTTTCTGGTTGCAAGCTCATCTGAAGGTGCAACTACAACAATTTCAGGAATGGTACGAATCAAAGCCAAATCTTCCAAGGCTTGATGAACTGCACCATCCATTCCGATCGCCAAACCCGGATGCGTGGAAACAATTTTTACATTCAAGTGATTATAGGCAATGGATTGTCGAATCTGGTCGTAAGTTCTGCCCGGTGCAAAACAGCAGAAAGTGCTAATAAACGGAACCATGCCAGTTCTTGCCAGCCCCGCCGCAATGCCCACCATATTTTGCTCTGCTATACCCGGATTCAAGTATCGTTCCGGAATCTCCTCTGAAAATGCCGTCAACTTGGTCGCAGCCGCCAAGTCAGCGCTCATCGCAAAGATTTTTTCATTCTTCTTTCCAAGTTCAACAATTGTCTTTCCATACATGTCTCGCGGTGCCATTGTTGCCTTACGCATGTTGAACGCCCCCTTTCAATTCTTCCATGGCTTTTACAAACTCTGTTTCATCACACTTCTTGGAATGCCAAGGAACGGAATTTTCCATAAAAGTTACGCCTTTTCCCTTTACCGTATTGGCTAACATGAATACCGGCTTATCTGAAAGGCGATTCGCAAACGCCGATTCAATGGCTTTAAAATCATGACCATCAAATTCACGCACATCATAACCGAACGACGACAGGATCTTATTCCACTGAATATCCCCTACAACCTCTTCTGCAAAATTATCTAATTGAATGCGGTTATTATCTAAAATCGGAACCAGATTATCCAGCTTCAAATGACTCTGAAGCATGATCGCTTCCCAGATCTGACCCTCCTGACACTCGCCATCACCAAGCATAACGTAAACCGTACCGCTTAGATTCTGTTTCTTCAATCCCATAGCCAAACCAATCGCATAGGAGAAACCTTGCCCCAGAGAGCCTGTAGATGATTCAATTCCCGGAACTGTGTCGATTTCCGTATGGCCTTGAAGACGTGAATTTAGCTTTCTGTAAGTCTTCATTTCCTCTCTTGGGAAAAACCCCTTCTGGGCCAGAACAGAATAATAACCCAGCGAAGCATGACCCTTGCTTAAAACAAAATAGTCCCGATCCGGATCCTTGGCCGTTTCCGGTGTAATGTTCATTTCCTCATGATAGAGATACACGAACAGCTCCGCTGCCGAATAGGATCCCCCCAAGTGACCAGACCCAATCAGCTTTTGCGTTTCTACAGATAGAATACGCAAATCATTGGCCTGATCCTGCAATAATTGAAACTTGTTTTCTGTCATCTCGACTCCCCCTTGCTCATAAGTGAAGCGGACGTTTCCGCCCGCTTCCAAAGTCTATACAAATAATTTAACAATACCACCTAAGATAATGCCGACACCACAGAAGTCTGCGTCAGAGAAGGTCGTATTGGCAAAACCAAGATCCCCCATCATCGGCATCAACAATACCGGCAAGAACGTGATCAACAAACCGTGAGCGAACGCACCCCAGAATGCACCGCGCTTTCCACCCATTGCATTGCCGAATACACCGGCTGTCGCACCACAGAAGAAGTGAGGCACTACGCCTGGTAAGATTACAACCGCATCCATGCCCATCAAAATGAACATGCCCACAATACCGCCAAGGAATGACGACAAGAAACCAATCAAAACAGCATTTGGCGCATATGGGAATACAACCGGACAATCCAATGCAGGTTTAGCATTCGGTACGACTGTATCCGCGATCCCTTTAAATGCCGGAACGATTTCAGCCAGGATCAAACGAACGCCTTGCAGGATAATAAATACACCTGCTGCAAATGTAATGCCTTGCATGATCGCGAAAAGAATGAAGTTCTGTCCACCTGAAAGATTGCTTTCAACAAATTCCCCACCGCTGGCGATGGCAACAATAATGTAGAAGATGCCCATTGTCAATGAAATGGCAACTGTATTGTCGCGCAGGAAGCTTAATCCTTTAGGGAATTCAATTTCTTCTGTTGAACCCGAGTTTCCGCCAATCGCTTTTGCTACCGTACCAGATAATACATAGCCCAATGTACCAAAATGACCAAAGGCTACATCGTCAGTACCAGTGATTTTTCTCATAAATGGTTGTGCAATCGCAGGGAAGAAAGCCATAACAAATCCCAATACGATAGACCCAACCGCTACCAGCGCTACGCCTTCCAAACCGCCTACCATCAAAATGATTGCGATCATGCAAGCCATATAAAGCGTGTGGTGACCTGTCAAAAAGATATATTTAAGTGGAGTGAAACGAGCAATCAAGATGTTAGCCAGCATACCGAAGGCCATAATCAATGCCGTTGCTGTACCATACTCGCCCAAGGCCAATGCAACAATCGCTTCGTTGTTCGGTACAACGCCCTGTACACCAAAGCCAACTTCAAACATTGTGCCAAAGCTGCTTAATGCGCCGACCAAAATGCCTGCGCCTCCGCCCAATACGACAAAACCAAGGATCGTTTTAATTGTTCCTTTGATGATGTCCGGTGCCGCTTTCTTTTGCGCCAACAAGCCAAACAACGCAATCGCGCCTACTAGCAATGCCGGTACACTTAGAATGTCCATTAAAAAGTCCAAAAATGCCATTGTATCCTCCTATTATGTATATATTTAAGCGTTTCCGCCTACAACAAACCTTTTTCTTTCAGCTTCGCTGTCAGCTTTTCCGTCAGCTCCGCCTTGTCAATCATACTGTTCAAAGAAATGGTATCACCCAGCTTGGCCACTTCCGGCGCAATATCCCTTGTAGCCACAAACAGATCCGCGCTATCGCTTGTTGCACTGGACAAATCTGAATGGGTTACCTCAATCTCAGGTTTTCCCAATTCCTTCAATACATTCTTGATATTCAATTCCATCATAAAGCTGCTTCCTAAACCTGAACCGCAACACACCATAATTTTCATTTCATTTCCCCCTCTTATTTGTTTGAATGCTTTTCAATGATCGCAAGCACTTCTTCTTTGTTCGAAGAATCCATGATGCGTTCCAAGTCTTCTGTAGCCAAAAATAGATTCATTAATTGCGATAGTGCTGTCAGATGCGTTTGGCTATCTACCGCCGCAAAGGTCACAACCAATTTGACCGGATCATTCAAATCACTTCCGAATTCAATCGGCTCTTTTAAGGTAATCATGCTCATACACACTTCATTAACGCCATTTTCAGGTCTGGCATGAGACAATACAATACCTGGTGCAACCACCATATAGGTGCCCATTTTTTCAAAGTTTTCGAAAATGGCCGTAACATAGTCTGCTGTGATGCTTCCCTTTTCCTCCAAAACGGCGGCTCCTCGTTGCACAGCATCCTTCCAGTCTTTACAATCCACTTTCAATTGGACGGTTTTGCGGTCCAACAAGTCATTCAACATAATTTCTTTCTCCTTTGCTGCTCGATCAAATTTCTGTTTCTTTCTCTTTAGGGTATATAACAACTCCACCTCAAGCTTTTGTCGATCATGGATCGTCGCGAATTTCTCTACAGTTTCCAGAACCCGCTTAACCTGATCAATCTCCTTGTCTTTCTTCCGCGTTCCTTTGGCATTAAAGTATTGGGAAAGCTTCGTGATCTCATCAGGCAGCAAAATTGGTCTGACCCGCAAATAATCCGATTTCTGCCATTCCGGGATCTCCACAGTTGAAACCACATAATCATATGTGTCTGGCTGCAACATATAGGCCTGTCTAGCTGAAATCATCTGAACGATTTCCAATTGAAAGTGCTGATTCAATTGGGATGCCAGCATGTTTGCAGTTCCAATCCCCGTACCGCATACCACAACCACGCGCGTCGGCTTGCGACTTTTTGCTTTGGCTCGTTCCAGAGCAGCACCAAAATGCAAGGTAATATAAGAAACTTCATGGTCATCAATCGGCATGCCCACGTATTCGGCAAACCTTGATGCAATAGACTTTGTCTGCTCATACAAATCTGGATAATTCTTGACAATGCTATCAAAAAGCGGATTGATCAAACGCAATCCAAAGCGAATACGATAAACACTAGGCCGTAAATGCACCAACAGATTCTGAGCAATTTGCAGTCGATCCGGACCAAAATCCACATCGTAGCGTGCTTCCAGCACATCAAGCATCTCTTGCACGACATCCAATAGCGCATCATCTTCCATTTCTCCTGTGATCACATGAGCGCTCAGCAGATGAAAGGTGATATATCGCCGTTCATCATCTGGAATCTCGATGCCGAACTTTTCCTCAATTGAAGCTGTTAATCGCTCTGCCACCAAGTATTCCTGGGTCAAATGCAAGCCTTCAACTTCGATAGGCGGAAGATGTATTTCCTTTTTCAGTTGAAGCCTCTTAATCATCAGAGCGATATGAGTTAAAAGATTCCCATACGCGATGTCCGTGAATTGCCTTTCCAATCGGTACTCAGCATCCCGAATCAGGCCATTGAGGAACTCCAAATCCAGTTCAGAAAACAAGACCTCATATTGGTAGGAATGTGGCTTTGCCGTAGAAACCTTCTCGTTGACATACTCAAACAATTCGCTGGATGTAAGGGTATTTCCTATAAGGTTCAAGAGCATCTTTCTTTTTTTCAGCTCTTTCCCTTCCACATACAAACCGATTTTAGGCTTGCGAACCAAACGAAGATCATGTTCCCTGAACTGGATCTCAACCTCATCCAATTCCTTCAACAATGTATTTCTTGATACACCAAAGAAATCAGAAAACCAACCCAAGGTAATGGGATCGCTTTGCTCCAAAAGTTTTAAAGCCATCAGCAATACGCGTTCCCGCTTCGAATAATAGTAGTTTTGCAAATCCTTATGTGCCGTCAACTCCAACAGATACCGCTCCATCGCCTCAGTTGATTCCAATCGAATCCCCTTGGCGCGGTTTTTCACCAAACAATCCGAAAATCCTTTGGATTTCAAGTGACTTTCAATCTCCTTTAAATCGTTGCGGATTGTCCGATCGCTCACCTTGAACTGCTGGGCTAGCTCACTGGTTGTCAAATACGCGTCGCTTTGATGCAAGGCAATCAAAACTTCTAAACTGCGCTCATTTAGTTCCATTTTTCACTCCTTACAGAAACCGTTCCTCGGAAAATTTCATCAATTAAAACTTTCATAACCTTCCTGGTAACGCTTTCAAGATTATTTTAAACCGCAAATTACCTATATTCTATCCACTTTCCCTTCCGCTGACAAACGGAAAAAATGAATCAATTGCCCAAGTCCGCTAAGAATGCCGATTTGAAGATAATCATCCAATATTTCCGTTTCCAGCCGGAAGAAAACGTTTCGCTTTCAAGCAAGTTTTTTTCATTAAATTCCCTTATACTGTCACAGAAGGAGTGATTACCATGATTAAAGCCATCGTTACAGATTTCGACGGAACCCTTTTAAACAATCAAGGAATTTTATCAGAAAGAACCCGCAGAGCCCTAAAGAAAGCTGAAGAAAAAGGCATTCTCTTTGTTGCTGCCAGCGGACGATTCTTTCCCGGTATCCATCGTGTCATAGGTGCCAGTTTAAAAAACGGTCTTTATTGCTGCAACAACGGCATCTGGATAGAAACCAAATCAAGAGACACCATTCATAGCAAAAGTGTTTTCAGCGATCAAGAATTAACTAAACTCTTTAAAGAAGTCCGCGTTGTCACCAACCAGTTTCCAGAAATCTGTGCTTTCTCCTGCGACGCCAACTATGCCTATACAGAAAAATCCAGTGGCGATCTTATTGCCGCCTTACTCAAAGCGCATACCCGCACAATCTCCTTGCCCTCACTGGACATGGTCCGAAAAAACATCGGCAAGGTGTCTTTCTACTGCCCGCAAGGATTACGCAAAGAACATCTTGAAGCTTTAAAGCAGGTTGGTATCGAACACGAGCAAATTGCCTCCGGCCATATATGGTTTGATGTTCAGGTAAAAGGAATTACCAAGGCGCATGTCTTTGACATACTAGCAGAAAACTATGGGATCACAGCGGATGAAGCTATCGTATTTGGCGACAGTTACAATGATGTAGAAATGTTGGCCGCTTGTCCCAATAGCTATGCTATGGACAACGCCCCGGAAGTTGTGAAGGAAATCGCGAAATATATCGCACCAAGCAATGAAGCCGATGGCGTTGCCGTAATTTTGGAATCCTTAGGGATTTTCGAATAAGACCTTCCGGCAAGGGTAAAAAACTTGTGTAGAAAGGATGGAAAGGAGTCAAAGCCATGATGAGCGAACTTCACCGTTTGCGTGAGAGTATTTTAAGTGAAGTGGAAGGCTACCAATTGTATCGAATGACATCCAAAGCACAAGAGAACGAACATGTACGAAGAGCCCTGGAAGAACTTGCTGAACATAAGCAAATGCATGCCAAAATCTTACACAATCTCTATGAGCAATTAGAGGCATCGGAACAAAATGAATTTCCCAATCTCAGCATTGAATCCTTGGCCCAGCAGCCACAGCACTGGCGTGACATCAAAGAAGCCGATCTGAACGAATCCGTTTCCCTGCTGGATCTCTGCCGGGAAATTGAAAGCCGATCAGTCCGTACGTTTCTTGACGCCGTACGCTTCACCCATCATCCTCAAGCCAGACGCATTTACGAAATTCTTCTTGATGAAGAGAGGCAATTCCAGCAAGACCTGGAAAGCACCTACCAGAATGTTCGGGCCAGCTGGATGAACCATAGACGCTATCTTTACTAGGAATCGATTTTTCGATTCCTTTTTACATGAATTAAACACAAGTGTTCTTGACGAATTCCGCGCATTCTTATAAAATGTTACAATATCGAAAAGATTTGAAAGGAAGAGAATTATGTTTCGAGGACTTGTCCTACCAGAAAACTATGAATCAAAACTAACCCTGCGACAAACAGAACGTGCAATCAAGCAGGTGAAAGACTATTTCCAAAGAGAGTTAGCCAACGCATTGAATTTAGAGCGTGTTTCGGCTCCGCTTTTCGTATTTCCAGAGAGCGGTCTAAACGATGACCTAAACGGTGTTGAGCGCCCTGTATCATTTGATGTGCCAGGCATCCCACATGCAGGTGTGGAAGTTATCCATTCCCTAGCAAAATGGAAACGCATGACTTTGGAACGATACGATTTTTCCCCAAATGAAGGTCTATACACCGACATGAATGCCATTCGACGCGATGAAGAATTAGACAATCTTCATTCCATTTATGTTGATCAATGGGATTGGGAAAAAATCATCGCCCACGAAGACCGAACAGCAGAAACCTTAAAAGATACCGTTAAGAAAATCTATCAGGTATTAAAGATGACTGAGAACTTCGTTGATGACATGTATCCTGTCATTCAGCCAAGCCTTCCAGATGAAATCTTCTTCATTACAACACAAGAGCTGGAAGACCTTTATCCAGAACTAACACCTGATCAACGAGAAGATGCCATCACCAAAGAAAAGAAAGCCGTCTTCCTCATGCAAATTGGCGGAGACTTGAAGAGCGGTCAACCTCATGACGGACGTGCCCCAGACTATGACGACTGGTCACTAAATGGAGATATTCTTGTTTGGCATTCTGTTCTAGAGCAGACATTCGAACTTTCTTCCATGGGCATTCGTGTTGATGCGGATACCCTGAAAAAGCAATTGACCCACCGAGGATGCGAAGATCGCGCAGAGCTTCCGTTCCACAAAGCCTTATTGGAAGACAAACTGCCGCAAACCATGGGCGGTGGTATCGGTCAATCAAGAATGTGTATGTTCTTCCTGCAAAAAGCCCATATTGGCGAAGTACAGGCTTCCCTGTGGCCGGAAGAAATGATGAAAGACTGTGAGAAAGCTGGAATTTTCCTGCTGTAATAGACAACCGCGGATTCAACTCCGCGGTTTTTTTGCGTTTTCATCATCGAACATACGTTTGATTTCACGCACGAACTCTGCTATACTGAAGACAGGAGGTGGGAACATATGTACGAACTATATGACCGCTTGCAGATCCTTGCAGACTCTGCCAAATACGATGTCAGCTGTTCCTCCAGTGGCAATGAACGAAAAAACAACAAATCCAGCGGCATTGGCAATGCACGCTCCTTTGGCATATGCCACGCCTGGGCGGCTGACGGTCGCTGTATATCCTTATTGAAAATTTTAATGACCAATCATTGCATGTATGATTGTGCCTATTGCGTTAATCGGGCATCCAATGATGTTCCTCGCGCCCGATTATCTCCGGAGGAGATCGCCAAAACCACCATGGCCTTTTACCGACGGAATTACATCGAAGGTTTGTTTCTTTCCAGCGCTGTTGAAGGCTCTCCCAATCAAACCATGGAACGCATTGTAAAAACCTTGGAACTCTTGCGCCATCAGTGGCGGTTTCAAGGATATATTCACGTCAAAGCAATTCCTGGCGCAGATCCGCGATTGATTCGCCAGGCAGGCTTCTTGGCGGACCGCATGAGTGCCAATATTGAATTGCCCAGCCGAGAGTCCCTTCAGCTTTTAGCACCGCAAAAACAACTAAAGACCCTCTTGCAGCCCATGAACCAAATACAGCATGAAATACAAGAAAATCGCTACGCCATCAAACGGTATCGCCATGCCCAAGCCTTTGTGCCTGCCGGTCAATCTACCCAGATGATTATTGGCGCTACCCCGGAGTCCGATTTTCAGTTGATCCATGCTTCACAAAAACTATATGATCGATTCTCTTTAAAACGGGTTTTCTATTCCGCTTACGTTCCCGTTGGCAATCCAAAACGAGTGCCTGCGCCCATTCCCAGAATCGCACCGCTGATGCGGGAACACCGACTCTATCAAGCGGATTGGCTCTTGCGCTTCTACGGATTTCGGGCGGAAGAACTGCTGAGCGAAGCCAAGCCCCATTTCGACGCGGACTTTGATCCAAAAATGATTTGGGCCATCCGTCATTTGGAAGACTTCCCCGTTGAAATCAATCGCGCGCCTTTCGAAACCCTGATTCGAGTCCCGGGCATTGGGCATCGCACCGCTTCGCGCATTGTCAATCAACGTCGCTTGGCTTCCCTTTCCGTCGATGAAGTGAAAAAAACGCGACTGGTTTGGAAGCGCGCCCGCTTCTTCTTAACGGTGCGCGGCAAATACTACGGAGGAAGCTCCCTGTCTCCCGATGGCATCCGTATGGCCTTGCAACCGGAGTGGAGTCAGCAGCTACGGCTTTTCCCTGACAAAAAAGGAGGACAGATCCATGGATTATCTATATGACCATTCTTTCGATGGTTTCTTAACTACCTGCGCCATTCATTTTCAAGAAAAAAGAGCTTCCGGAATTTTTCCGGAAACTCATTATCAGTATCGCTTGGGTCAAGCACCCAAGGTTATTGCCACAGATCCTGTACGAGCAGCGGCCTTTTATCATGAATTGGAAGAACGTTTTTCTCCAGATTTGGCCCACCGGTGCGGCAGGGCATTTCTTTCCGATCATCCCAATAAGGAGAATCTGCTCTTGGCTTACCTGAATTTCGGCTTTGAAGCCGGCCGCGGGTTCGATGCTCTATTCACCCACTCCATGGTCGAGCCCGTCCATACCATCGCTGCTGCCGTAGAATGGGAAGCTGCCCGCTTTCTAGGACTCATTCGTTTTCAGGAAATCAAAGGCATTCTTTACGCCAGCTTCGAACCCGACAACGCCATTCTGGGTCTTTTGGCAGACCATTTCCTTGATCGTCTTCATGGCGAGCCTTGGATCATTCACGACACCAAGCGTAATCTGGCCATCCTATGCAATGGATCAAGATGGCGCATGGTGCCTTTCCGCCGCGATTTCGCTTTAACGCTGCCAAGAGAAGAACTGGCCATTCAAGAGCTTTGGCGGGGCTATTTTACCCACATCGCCATTCCAGAACGCAAGAATCCCAAACTGCAAGCTCAATACATGCCCAAACGATATTGGAAAGGGCTTATTGAAGTCAACAAACCCTCATTTCGATAAAATGAGGGTTCTCTTTATAAGCCTCGCCGTTTGGGTTGAATCCGCTTGGAGCGGCCACCCCAGGCAACCTTCTCCAAGTAGCCGTGATCAATCCGCATATCTGTATTGTCTTGCAAGACACAGGTGTCATGCCGCAATTCGCATCGCTCACATTCCAAACAATGACTGGATTCAAAACCATGAGTAAAAGGGCAAACAGCAATGCAATTGCCGCAGCTGGCTCCATTCTCCTGCCAAAACCGCAAACACGACTCCCCTTTAACGTACCACTTGAGCACACCTGAATTCCCTGTAGACATCTCACTCTCCATGGTCCGTCTACCGGCACTAATTGAACCGGATGGGCAATGTTGCACACACAGCAAGCAATTGTTGCAAAACTCGGTCACGCCAAAGTCGATTGGCTCATCCGCAGCCAGAGGCATATCTGTCAGCACCTTGCATAAACGTACATTGGATCCATACTCTGGCGTTATCAAGAGACCATGACGGCCCAACTGTCCAAGGCCTGCATCAACCGCCAATGGAATGCTTAGGGCGGTGTCATTCATGCTGGGTATGGCATGAAAGCCAAGTGCACGAATATACTCCGCCAGCGATACTGCCGTGATGGCCATGCGAGAATACCCCAAAGAAGCTGCTGTACTAGCAGGAACACTCGGTGATTGATCCTGGAGATCATCATCCATAACAAGAGCCATGACAATTGCCCTTGTAAACTGTTGGGGTATATGAAATCCCTTATCGTCCTCCAAGGGGGCTTGGCTGTCATCAATAACAAATGGTTTTTGGTAATCCGAAGAAAAAATCCACCGTTCATCCACTTTGGCAACACCCACCAAATCGGCTCCATACAAAGAAGCCGCTTCTTTGACCATTTGTGTCAGTTCTTGGCCAGGCATATTCACGCGGTTGGGAAAAAGCGCTCCCAAGAGTGGCGACCACTGCAGAAACTGGGTATTGGGCCGCCCATAGTTTCCGATAATTAAATTCAAAGCATTGGCCCCCATATCCAGGGCGTTGTCCATCTGCGTATAACCCTTTGCATTCCGCTCAATTCGACACATCAAATTCTTCATCATCTGGTCCAAGAAGCCATCAGGTGTCATTTCTCCCGTATCCTTCAAACTGACTACCGAAAAAGCATTACGCGTCACGGGAAACCGCTTCAAAATGGTATCATCCACTTGATAAACCGGCCTTTCACATTTCATCTTTTCCCTTGGAATCAAGAAAACCCCTCCCTTTTATCTTTCACCAATCATTCAAAGAATCGGTCGACATTCGTTCCAGCAATGCTTGATAGGCTTCATGCGTCTTTAAGGTGTCTGCATTGCCAACCATAAACAATGCGCGTTTTGCTCTTGTAATTGTAACGTTCAAACGCCGCTCATCCGTTAAGAAACCCAAGTTGCCTTTTTCATTGCTCCTCACCGTTGAAACGAGGATCACTTCCTTCTCACGCCCTTGAAAAGCATCCACAGAATTAATCTCCAGTTTTGGTTGATGAAGCAGACGCTTTAAGAGCTTGACCTGCTCCATGTAGGGGGTGATAATCCCGATTTCTTCTACCTTAACACCAGCATCCATCACACGCTTTAAGAGAGCGGCAATCAAATCCGCTTCCGCTTCATTTAAGTAAGAAGTGCCCCCTTCCCTGCTTTGTTCTATGCCTTCCACATGGAAAAACGCTGCATTCTGAGCAAAAGGCCATTGATCTACATGTTCCAGATCAGAAGCCTGCCAGTTCGCGTTTCTCTGATAAGCAGACAGGTCCCCTTCATAATAACGATCATTGCAAAGAGCCATCAATTCTTCATTCATCCGGTATTGAATTGCCAGCCTTGCTTTATTTTCATTTACCTTATTCATTAAACGATCAAAAAGGGACTGATCCATCCCCAGACGTTTGGCTTCTCCACTTAGAATAGTCGGCGGCAACTGCTTTTGGTCCCCTATGAGAATCCAGCGCTTGGCATGCCGCAAAGGGATCAAGGATGCCGCTTCTGTCGATTGCGTTGCCTCATCTTGAATCCACAAGTCAAACCTTTCCCGGATTAATATATCCGCGCCCGCCGTACTATTGGTTGAAAAGACCACTGGCGCTTTTCCCAAAACCTCATCCAGAATCTGCTTTTCAATCCCTTTTATCTTTTGAAAGATCGGCTCGATCCGCTCCTGCACCTCAAGCCATCTTGCCATCTTGCTCATCTGGCCGGCAGATACCCCGCGACTGCCCCGCCCAGCCTTAGCGTTTCGAAGAATTTCAGCATTGGACATGCCTCGCGTCCAGCGAGGATTGGGTTTCTGAAAATCCGACTGCTCGTCTCGCAAGGCTTCCATTTCTTCCAGTAATGGTTCAATCTCTTGACGCAGCGGATGATGCATCAGCTTGAAGTCTAGGGTTTCCTTCAATAGGTGAGGGTGGACTCGAATAGGATTTCCCACACGGATTCCCGGTACCCCATGGGCCAAAGCCATATCCAATAGATGGTCTACAGCCGCATTGGAATCCGCCGTCATCAGAATCCGCTCACCACGCTTTAAGGCTTCTTCCATGCAAGCCACCGCGGTTCGGGATTTGCCCGTTCCCGGTGGTCCCTGAATCAGGAAAAAGCGTTTAGCCTCCATGGCTCGTTTGACTGCATCCTTTTGACTTGGGTTTAGCTTCGGTTGATTGATCTTCACAGGATCCCCTATTTCCTCAATGGCTCTCGATCCCGTCAGCATTTTTAACAAGCCTTCATTTTGTGGCTTTCGCAAGGATTTCACCGCATCCCGCATGCGTTGATAGGTTACCTCATTGGCCGATAAATCCAAACGCAATGGCTGTCGATTGGAAAAGCGCTTGGGGCGTCCTTCAAAGGCCAGGGTGATATCAAATCGGCGTACCTGATGAACAATGGCTGTGGGATTTCGCTTGTCCAAGGGATTTCCTTGGCTGATAATGACACGATCACCAACCTTGATTTCCGTATCAACAATCTGTCGGTTAACTTCGCGTTTCATAAATCGCATCAAGCTTGCGCCCGTTGGACTGGTTCCCGCTCTGCGGCACTTCATCTTGCATAGTGCGCGGCCGCGTTTTTCTCGATCGTAACCAAAGAGCTGCTTCATTTCCTCATAATGCCGCTTCTTTTCCGCTTCCAACTCAGCCTCAATCATTTTTAGTTGATTCTGTATATATGCCTTTCCTTCCGGTCTCATGGTCACTACTCCTCAATTAATGCGTTTTCAAATTTCCTGTCCCTCAAAATATTCCTTTAGTAGACATGGGCGTCACCGCCCATGCCCCTACACAGAACCGTACGTGCCCTACTAAGGCATACGGCTCT